>ERZ827520.322-NODE-322-length-79867-cov-6.448654_pt1 | contig 79867 bp, 81 predicted proteins | sample MGYA00519581_ERZ827520 | MGnify/ENA primary metagenome ERZ827520 (study PRJEB31778, sample SAMEA3449339) | human gut metagenome | biome: human gut; feature: human-associated habitat; material: faeces | place: United Kingdom | collected 2010/2012 ... | reverse complement strand
GCCGTTTTGCCCGTAACCGAGGTCTGCCATTTACGGGCAAATCCCAGAAAATGCCGTTTTGCCCGTAACCGGCATTACTCATGGGCCTTGTCATAGATTTTTTGAATCTCTTCCGGCAAATTGTCCGGCAGCATCTGGCGCAATTCATCCTCGTTCCCGTCTTGAAGAGCCTTGTCATAGTACCAGCACTTGAATTCGAGCATGGCCATTGTTTTTTCAAGTGATTCGATTTCCTGTTGAATGACTTTTTTTTGATTAGCGAAAAGTTCGCGCCGCTTTTCATAGGTGCTGCTGCCTTCGGAAACCCACTGGAAAAATTGACGAATATCTTTGATTTCAAGACCCGATTTTTTGAGGCATTCAATGATTTTGACTTCTTCCAATTCCGTATCGCTGAAGTTTCTGACATATCCTTTTCGTTCCAAGTGAGGAAAGAGACCTTCTTTGTCATAGTAGCGCAAGGTTGAAACGGGCAGACCGGTTGCTTTCGAAACTTGTCCAATCGTGTACATGCAAAAATCCTCCGAAAAATTGTTGACTTAAAGTTAGCTTTAGGTTGTATGATAATCTCAAGTATAAGACTTTGCACAATAAAACTCAAGAATCCAAGGCGAGTTTTAGAAGAAAACATGTAACAGGAGGAATTTTATCATGTCAAAAATAGTTCAAACAGCAGGCAGAAACGCACTTGGCAAATTCGCCCCTGAATTTGCCCATTATAATGACGACGTTCTTTTTGGTGAAAACTGGAACAATCAAGATATCGACGTCAAGACGAGAAGCATTATCACGGTTGTTGCTTTGATGGCTTCCGGCATCACGGACTCTTCGTTGAAGTTCCACCTTGAAAATGCCAAGGCACACGGCGTGACGCAAAAAGAGATTGCCGCAATCATCACGCACGTTGCATTTTACGCAGGCTGGCCCAAAGGCTGGGCAGTGTTCAACTTGGCTAAGGAAGTCTGGAATGACGGCGAAGGAGATCTTCCTTATGAAGATCCGGCGATGAGAGCACATGCCAAAGAGATGGTTTTCCCGATTGGCGAACCAAATGTTGGTTTTGCGAAGTATTTTGTCGGCAAAAGCTACCTTGCCCCGGTTTCGACGAGTCAGGTCGGCGTTTACAACGTCACCTTCGAACCGGGCTGCCGCAACAATTGGCACATCCATCACGCAAAAAACGGCGGCGGTCAAATCATTATTTGCGTTGCCGGACGCGGTTATTATCAAGAAGAAGGCAAGCCTGCGATCGAAATGAAACCGGGCGATTGCATCAATATTCCGGCCGAAGTCAAGCACTGGCATGGTGCGGCTTCGGACAGCTGGTTCAGCCATTTGGCAATTGAAGTTCCGGGCGAGCAGACTTCAAACGAGTGGTGTGAGCCAGTAACGGATGCACAGTATGATGCGGTCCAAAATCAGCAGCACAAAAAATAGGATTAAAAAAAACGATGCCTCAACTTAAAAACCGGATGATTTGCAATCAATTGCAAATCTGATCCGGTTTTTTTGTATGCAGGACGATCGCCTTCCATAATGAAAATAACCAAAAATAGTTTGGCGGTAAATTTGACTGAAAGCTTGGCGCGCTGATTTATCAGGCACTGCATTTGGCAAAATCACTGCCGTTTACGGACACATCGGGTAAAATGGGCCTTCTGTCCGTAAATGGCTTGCTCGAAAAAAGTCGATTACGGACAAACCAGCAAAAATGGACACTTTGTCCGTAAATTTGAGTGAATTGGTTGAGCAGCACTGTATTTAAAAAAATCGTCTACCTTTTCTAATCTAGATGCCAAACGTTCCACCGTGGACCTTGACGACGTTTGAGGCAACGATAAAAGCGTTCGGGTCGATATCGTGGATTCTGCTTAAAAGTTTGCCATACGAATCATTGTCGACGACAGCCATGATCAGCTTTTTGTCATTGAGTGAGTATCCGCCGCGAACGTCAAAAATCGTCAGGGAATTGTCCGCGTCTTCAAGCATTTTGCGGATTTCCGGCAGCTTGTCGTTGCTCATGACCTGAATCTGATATTTGTGATCGAGACCTGATTCCATGTAGCGCATGACGAACAGAGAAACGAACAATGAAAAAGCGGCCATAAAGAAAGAATCAATGCCTGAAACGGGAATATTGAACAGCGTCACGATCATGTCGATGACGAGCAAGGAAACGGCCGGATTGACGTGGAAGTAGCGTTCAATGATGAGCGGAGGAACGGTCGTCCCGCCGCTGGCCGCATTGATGCGGTACAGCGCAGCCACGCCGATTGCTGAGAAAACACCGCCCAAGATGACGGCCAAAAGCTTGTCCGAAACAATCTCGAAGCTTGGCGTGACATAAATCAAAACGGGCAGGAGATAGCTTCCGATGATGAACTTTTTGACGGTCTTCCAATCGATGAAGATCCAGGCCAAAATCAGCATGAGGGTATTGATGACGAGCACGCAAAGCGAACGGTTGAACCCAAAGGCTGCTTCGAGCAGGACGGCCATGCCCGTTGCGCCGCCGGCAGCGATATTGATCGGCGCATAGAAAAAATTGATTGAGATTGCGACGAGCTCAAGGGCGAACAGGAAGATGAAGGCCCTGAAAAACGGATTTTTGACAAGTCTTTTTTTCATAAAAAATTCCCCCTGAATAAAAAAGTATGGAAAATTAATACCAATCAATATAAACTAGTAGTTGGTTCACTAATTTTTGAAAGGATTTTTATTATAACCATGAAATACAGTGCTAAAAAACTGACTGCTCAATATGCCTTGACGCAAGCCGCATATTGGATGGTTTTTTGCGGTCTTTATACTTTTGCGACGGTCTATTTATTGAGCAAGGGATTGACAAGTTCTAAAATCGGCATCATCGTTGCTTGCGGCAACTTGCTTGGTTTCGTGCTGCAGCCTTATATCAGCGGGCTGGCCGATCGCTTTCAAAATCTGACGCTGCACTATCTTGTCGAGGTGCTGATCGGTGTCATGGTTTTGGCAATTCTTTTGTTGCTGCTTTTGCCGGACGTGTTCGTTTTGATTTTTTTGCTTTACGTGATAGCGGATGCGCTTTTGCAGGTCTTGCAGCCGTTGCTTAATTCGCTCAGCATCTATTATGTAAATGCAGGGATCAACGTCGACTTCGGAATTGCTCGCGGCATGGGCTCGCTTTCGTTTGCAATCATGTCGTCCGTTTTGGGCGTCATGTGCGACAAATTCGGCGCGAACGTTTCGATGATTTCAGCCATCCTGCTTTTGCTCGCGGTATTTTGCCTGGTTCTTTCGATGCCGGTCATCAAAGCCTGCGATGAGCAAAAACGGGATAAGGCTTCAAATCAAGGCAGCAAGCAAAAGATGGGCATCGTTTCTTTTCTGATGCACTACAAACGTTTCTCGATGGTACTTTTTGCTTCCGTTTTGGTGTTTATTTTCCATAACATGTACAACACTTACCTGATTCAGGTCGTGAAGGGAATCGGCGGAACGTCGACCCAAATGGGAACGGCGCTGACGATTGCTGCTGTTTGCGAGCTTCCGGCAATGTTTGGCTTTTCGCTGATTGCCAGAAAGTTTTCAAGTGCCAAACTGATGATTTTTGCGACGATCGTTTTTTCGATCAAGGCTTTTGCGACTTATTTTGCAGGCAATGTCTTCGAACTCTATGCTTCAATGGTGCTGCAGATGTTTTCATTTGCAATCATCACGCCCGCTTCGGTTTATTACGTGAACGAAGTCATGAACGAAGAGCATCGTTATACCGGGCAGGCACTGATGGTCGGAACGACGACCGTCAGCGGCGTGATCGGCAGTCTTTTGGGCGGCTTCATTTTGGAAGCAACGAATTTTCACGTGATGCTGCTCGTCGGATGTTTCATTTCCGTTTTAGGAACGATTTTGATGATGACGTTTGCACGAAATGAAAAAGAAGATTAAAATGAAATTGGAACCGGATTAGCCGTTTGCTGATCCGGTTTTTTGCTTCTTTTGTAGACAAAATCGTCAAATTCGTTTGATTAAAGTTTCTTGATGTTTGAAAATAAAGAGCTGCAAAACTAAAAAAATGATTGTTTAAAAATAAATCACAAAAATAAATACTGAAAAATTAAAAAGATGACGAGATGAAACTTGATTTCATTAACATTCTTAGTTTACAATAAAAAACGTCGAATAGCAAACCTCACACAACATGGAAGGATGGATGTTAATGTCTTATGTAGATGACGTTTTAACCAGAGTCGCAAATCAGAATCCGGATCAACCGGAATTCAATCAGGCCGTTACCGAGGTTTTGGAGTCCTTGCGCCCGGCAATCGAGCAAAATGAAGAGCGCTACCGGAAGGAAGCGCTGCTTGAACGTTTGACGACGCCGGACCGTCAGATTTTGTTCCGTGTCTCCTGGGTCGATGACAAAGGCCAGACTCAGGTCAACAACGCATACCGCGTGCAGTTCAACAATGCGATCGGACCGTATAAGGGCGGGCTTCGCTTACACCCTTCGGTCACGTTGAGCATCATTAAGTTTTTAGGTTTTGAACAAATTTTTAAAAATTCGCTGACCGGACTTCCAATCGGCGGAGGCAAAGGCGGATCCGACTTTGATCCAAAGGGCAAGTCCGATCGCGAAATCATGGCCTTTTGCCAAGCATTCATGACGGAACTTTACAAGCATGTCGGTGCAGACGTCGACGTTCCGGCCGGAGACATCGGAACCGGCGGTCGTGAAATCGGCTATCTGTACGGACAGTACAAACGTCTGACCGGCAGATACGAAGGCGTTTTAACCGGCAAGGGGCTGACGTTTGGCGGCTCTTTGGCCAGAACGGAAGCGACCGGATACGGATTGCTGTATTTGACGGACGAACTGTTGAAAGCTCATGGAAAGAGCCTCGAAGGCAAAACGGTCACCGTTTCGGGAGCAGGAAACGTTGCGATTTATGCGATCGAAAAAGCCGAACAGCTTGGTGGCAAAGTCGTAACGTGTTCTGATTCAACGGGCTGGATCTATGATCCGGACGGAATCGACGTTGAACTTTTGAAAGAAGTCAAAGAAGTCAAGCGTGCGCGCTTGACTGAATATAAAAAAGCACGTCCAAATGCTGAATATAATGAAGGAAGAGGCGTTTGGAGCGTCAAGTCAGACGTTGCATTGCCATGCGCAACGCAAAACGAGCTCGACCTGGACGATGCCAAAAAGCTCGTTTCAAACGGCGTCATCGCGGTTTGCGAAGGTGCCAACATGCCGACAACGCTCGAAGCAACGAATTATCTGCAAGAACAAGGCGTGCTCTTTGTTCCGGGCAAAGCATCAAATGCTGGCGGCGTGGCCGTTTCAGCACTTGAGATGAGTCAAAATTCGGAAAGACTCAGCTGGACGTTTGAAGAAGTCGATCAAAAATTAAAAGACATAATGACAAATATCTATCAAAACATCAGCCAGGCCGCAAAAGAATACGGTCACGAAGATGATTTTGTGCTTGGCGCAAACGTTGCTGGCTTTAAGAAAGTTGCAGAGGCGATGGAAGCGCAAGGGATTTATTAATAAAGATTGTAAAAAGAAATTTTTGAAAAGAAGAAGAGACTGGGGAAAAAGTCCCGGTTCTCGCTTGAATTAAACGAAATGCCGAACGAAGGAGGTCTTGTTGCGACTGACTTTGTCCGGCATTTTTAAATGCAGTGCTGCTCAACCAATCTATCCAAGATTTCACTCAAATTTACGGACAGAAGCCGCTTTTCGGAGCATTTGTCCGTAAAACCGGGTCCGAAACGTCTGAATTTTTACGGACAACCGGCCATTTTTGCCCATTTTGTCCGTAATCGCTATTTTTCGGACAGGCCATTTACGGACAGCATGTCCATATTCATCGATTTGTCCGTAAACGGCAGTGATTTTGCCAAATGCAGCGCCTGATAAATCAACGCTGAGCCATCAGGCAAATTTACCGCCAAACTATTTTTGGTTATTTCCATCATAGCAGGCGTCATGCATACAAAAAACCGGATCAGATTTGCAATTGATTCCAAATCATCCTGGTTTTAGATTTGAGGCAGATTTTTTCCCAGCCTCATCCTTTAATTTGAAGCATAGTTTTTCCCGTCATCTTCTTTTGGTTTTCATCCGTGCATGATTTGGGATATACTTAATAGGTAGAAAATTTTCAAAAGCAGGTGATTATTTTGGCGATGAGAAGGAAATTGAAACACAAAAGGTTAATCTATGTGCTTTGTCTGGTCGACCTGATAATCTTGATCGCAGCCTTTGGGTTCGTTTTCCACGATTACATCGGTCAGCTGCTTGCTTTTTTGGATCCGGACGTCGATCGCCAATTGCTCAAGACTGTTTTTCGCGATCATGGGATAAAAGATGCGTTCTTTCTATTATTGCTGACGATAACGACTGCTGCAATTCCGGTTTTTTCCAGTTCTGTCGTTTGCATTTTCAACGGTGCATGTTTCGGACCGTGCATCGGATTTTTGATGAACCTTTGCGGCACTTCGCTCGGAAATCTGTACATGTGGCTGTTTTTTACGCGCTACGATCTGCCAAAACGTTCTCAAAAGCTCGAAGAGTTCATTGCGGAAATCGAACAGCACAGGCAAAAAATTTATGGCATCCTTGCAGGATACATGATGCCGATGTTTCCTTCGTTTATCGTCAACTATGTGAGCGTTCATCTGAAACTTTCTGTTTCAACCGCAATTTCATGTATCGTAATCGGGATGGTTCCGACGTCTTTCATCTATGCTTTTGGCGGAAACGCAATCTTTGAAGGGAGCAAAACCCTTGCGATCGGGGCTTTGGCAGGATTTGTAATCTTATTTTCAGTTGTTTTCATCTATCGAAAATGGCGTAAGCAAAGGAAAAACAACGCTTAATACGAACGAATGTTCAAATTGGATTTTACAATATTTCAAAAATATTACAAATTTCGGTTTCTTTACTGTATTTTAGCAGAAGAAAGCCGGAATTATTTTTTTTCAAAAAAAATTTCGGGAATTTCGCAAAAATATCGTGGAAACGGATCGTTAACAATTCAGTATAAGGATAGATTTATTTTCAAGCTAAAAAATTCAGTGCTGTCAAGGCTTCAAGGTAAATATATTTAAAAAAATCACATTATAAATATTACGGAATGTAACAAAAATTTCAAGGAAACGCTTTCCTGTAATTATCCTGGTACTTGATTGTTACATTGCTCCCATATAATGTTCCATGTTAGCTCGTGAGGCAAGCGAGCGTGAGGATCTTCACCAGAGTAAGAATAATGCTTACTACAGACGTAATAGGTTTGATATAAAACACAGGAGTGAAATTTATTTATGAAATTTAACAAAGTTGCTTTATCAATCGCATGTGCTGCAGGTTTTACCGTTGCAGGCGCAGCCGCAGCAAACGCTGATACGGTTACGGTCAAGTCTGGCGATACTTTATCTCAAATTGCCGATGAGAATAATACGACTGTTTCTTCAATTCAATCATTGAATTCGTTGCAAAACATTCATTTGATTTTCCCAGGTCAAAAACTCGTAATCAATGCGAATAATGGCGATGCTGCCGTTTCAACGCAACAAAGCGCTCAAACGACGCAACAAGCATCACAGCAACAAACGACGCAACAAAGTGCTCAAACGACGCAACAAGCATCACAGCAGCAAACGACGCAACAAGCATCACAGCAACAAACGATGCAGACAACACAGCAAGCAGTTGCTTCATCAAGCGAACAGGCTGCGCGCGATTGGATCGCTTCACGCGAATCAGGCGGTTCATATACTGCTCAAAACGGCAACTATTATGGCAAGTATCAGCTTTCAAGCGCATACTTGGGCGGCGACTATTCTGCTGAAAACCAAGAACGCGTTGCCAACAGCTACGTGCTTAACCGCTATGGTTCATGGGCAAATGCCAAGTCGCACTGGTTGCAAAACGGTTGGTACTAAAAAACGAAGATTAATGAACAAAACGGCCGAGTCCAACTGATTGTTCCGGCCGAAATATTGAAACGCTGCACGGCTTTTTTGAAAGCATTGCGGCGTTTTTCGCATTCAGGAACAGCATTACAAGCCACGCGTTTTATGCTATAATTGTTGAATGATAATACTTTAACTGAGGTGGAAGAGGTGCGGCTGTCAATAATACTGATTATCCTGCTTTTTGCCTTTTTCGGATTGCTGATGATCGTCAGCGCAATCGGGATGCACGAACGCGATTCATTGATGACAAGATTGATCTTGTTCGTAATCGGCCTGTGCTGCCTGGGCTTAGGAGGATATTTATTTTACGTTTACGTATTTGCTTAATAATGAAGAAAAATGCCGAGTTTTGAAACAGCGAACTTTTAGGGAGGAATTTTAATGAAATACGATATTGAAAAAGAAGAACAGCAATTCATGAATTTTATCAATGATCAATACAACGTTTATAAAGAAATTGATAATATTTATCGCGACTACGTCAAGTTGCCGTTGCTGCTGTCAGATGCTTTGTTCACGCTCTCAAAGCATGCGGGCATGTATGCGATGATGCGTTTGACCAATGAAGCGCTTGAAAACGGTCAAGAAGAGGTCGATTACAACGATGAGGGCAATTGGGAATTGGTCGTTGCCGTTCACAACAAGCTGATCGATTTTCTGTCAGATACCGTTGGCCCGCACTACGATCAGCGTGCAATCGACATTGATGCGGAAGATGATGAGGATTTTGCCAAAAACGTCATTGCGATCGTTGATGCGACCTTCTCGCAAGCGCTTGGCATCGGCCCTGCAGAAGAAGACGATTCTGAACAAAATGGCGGCATGTCGCTTGTAAAGAATGACGACGAAAACTAACCGATAAATGTTCTTGATTTGGAAAGGTGACAAATTATGCCCAATACTTCCAGAAGAAGTAACAATCGGGGGAAATATTCTGGTTCAAGAAAAAAAGGCAGGCGTAAAGTTTATCGCAAAAGATCCAAGGCACCTTTCTTTTTAGCGGTTGCCGGCATCTTATTAATCGGGGCAGTTGTGGTGATTTGGAAATATAACCCGGGAAATATTGTAGATAAAGCATCAGAACTGTTTAACGAATCAGATGCCAAGGTTGTTCATAAAAAACGCGTGGTGTTGAATGTTCCGTTGATTAATCAGATGGACGATCCCAAGCTTTATAACGGGTGTGAAGTAACGTCCTTGGCGATGGTTTTGAATTATAACGGAATTGACGTTACCAAGTCAGAACTTGCAGACAATATTGAAACGGTTCCGTTTCAATATGATAACGGGGAACACGGTAACCCTAATGACGGATTCGTCGGTTCCGTTTCCGGGAGCACGTCCGCTGGACTTGGCGTTTATCATGGGCCCATCTATAAGCTTGCAAAACAATACGCTGATAACGTTTATGATTTGACAGGTTCAAATTTTGATACTGTCGTCAATAAAGTCGAAGAAGGCCATCCGGTTTGGACGATTACGACGACTGCATTTGCTCCGGTCAGTGATTTTGAGTCCTGGGATACTCCTGACGGGAAAATCGACGTGACCTACAGCGAGCATAGCGTTTGCATCACGGGATTTGATCGAGACAAGAGAGTAATCTATGTCAATGATCCTTATGGTTATAAAAATCGTGAGGTCGATTGGAATGATTTTGCCGCCGCCTATAAACAGATGGGCAAACAGGCAGTATATGTAACAAAATAAGAATGCAGCAACAGGACTTCTTATGCGTGATTTAAGAAGTCCTGTTTTTTTTGCATGTCGATGGCGGCGGGATTTTGATTGATCTGATGTTTGGCTTGGCGAGCGTGAGGCTTACGGACAAAACGTGGAAAACTGGGATTTGCCCGTAAAATAATGCGGACGGGTACGGTTTGTTGTTCCAAAAATATTAGGTAGTACGTGCACTGTATTTTATATTAAAAACAATTGAAAAAAATCGAAATAAATGTTAAAGTTAAGTAATTTTAAAAAAATGGGAGGAAATCATATGGATGAAATCCATCGTCGTATGTCGGAAGAATTTGAAAAAAGACGACAGTTAGCCGCTATTTTGGAGGGGAGACTCGCGAGGCGCGCCTGATGGTCATGTCTACACTTCTAATTCTCATGGAAAGTTGCAGTATTACATTCGGGATGACTTCGGAAATAAAACGTATCTAGCCAGAGATTCTGAGATAGTTGCATCGTTATTGCAAAAAAATTATGATGAAAAATGCATGAAGGCTAATGAGAAAAGGCTCAAGGCTACCAAGTCATTTTTGAAATTTGACAGTGATAAAGATTTTGATGATATCTACAATGATTTCGATTCGCGGATTCAAAAGATGATTAGTCCTGTGACCGAAACCAAGGAGCAGTTGATTGAGCGTATTAGGAATGAGAAGTACGAAGGACTAGGATTTCCTTTGGGTTATCCTGTGTTTTTGACAAGCGATGGAAGAAGAGTTCGCTCCAAATCGGAGATGATGATAGGCGATGTTTTGGAGAACTCGAATGTTTTAAATCAATATGAAAAGCCGTTAGATCTTGGAAGATATGGCAAGGTCTATCCCGATTATACGATTTACGATCTTAATCGTAATCGTATAGTTTATTGGGAACATTTTGGGATGATTGATAATCCTGAATATGCTAACAAATGCGTTGAAAAGTATAGAAAATATATACTTAGTGGGATAACCCCATTTGTAACTTTTGAAACGGCGATAAAACCTCTCAGCATTGACTTGATCAAGAAAATTGCGTGGAATTTTTCACTGGATAATTATGATGATCAATAAAAATGCAGAGCGTATTTTGTACTTTTGAATATAAAATGAAGGCTGGACATTTTGTCCGGTCTTTTTTTGTGTGGGTGCGTGGACTTTTTGCTGCAGTGGATGGCAGTGTTGTTATGCCCGTAAAACAAGACGGGCGGTTACGGGCATAACATCGAAAACAGGGATTTGCCCGTAAAATAATGCGGGCGGCTACGGGCAAAATGGCGAAAACAGAGATTTGCCCGTAAAACAATGCGGGCGGTTACGGGCAAAATGACGAAAACAGAGATTTGCCCGTAAAACAATGCGGGCGATTACGGGCAAAATGACGAAAACAGGGATTTGCCCGTAAAATGCCCCAACACGCTGCACGTGCATCCTGTTTTAGCTGAATTTTCCAAAAAATGAGACGAAAAAATCCGCGCTTTTTTTGTGCGCGGATTTTTCAAGCAAGTCGTTGCCTTGTGCTCTGCATTTTTCAAAATTCTAAGATAATTTTTTTGTGCTGTTGCGCTTAACCAGTTTGACCGGAAGCATGATCTCGGTTTGCGGCAGATCAGGGTTCTTGATGCGTTCGATGAGTTTTTTGAAAACAGTTGCGCCAAGCTCATGAACCGGCTGAGAGATCGAAGTCAAAGGCGGTGCAAGATATTCGTCAAGGTCAATGTTATCGTAGCCGACGACCGAGTAGTCGTCCGGAACGTTTTTGCCTAAAAGATTCAACCCGTGATAAAGTCCGATGGCTACCTCGTCGTTGACCGTCAAAACGGCGGTGGCATCAGTTTGGATCAGCTTGTTAGCAGCGTTCATCCCGCCGATTTTGCTCATCTCGGTCGAAATGACGAGCTTTTCGTCAAACTCAAGCCCGTTTGAATTAAGTGCCTGCTTGTACCCGAAAAACCTTCGCTTGAGGTTGTCCGAAGGCTTCTTTGCCATAATCATGGCAATTTTGCGATGACCCAATTGAGCGAGATGATTGACGGCAAGCTCGGCACCGTTAAAATCGTCCGTCATGACGCGATCGCCGTCTGCAATCGGATTTTGATCGATCAGAAGATATGGAATATGGTTTTTCTTCAGCTGATTGTCAATTTCAGCCTGTCCAATCGAAGGACTGGCAATGATGATGCCGTCGATTGAGCGATTGATCAGTTGTTCAAGGTGCTTTCGCTCGAGTTCCTGATTGTCGTTTGAGCTCAGAATCAGCGAGATGCAGTTTTGTTCCATTGCCAAAAGCTCGATGCTTTTGATGAACGTGCTGAAGAACGGATTGCCGATGTCAGGAACGATCACGCCGATGGTTTTGACCGAATTAGTAATCAAATTTCGCGCATTGAAGTCAGGAACGTAGCCCAAAGCATCACGCGCATAAAGTACTTTTTGGCGCGTGTCGTTCGAAAAACGGCTGGCTTTTCCGTTTAAAATCTGCGAAACGGTTGACATTGAAACGTCAGCGTAACGTGCGACGTCCCTGATCGTAGCTCTGTTGGTCATGGCAAAAAATCCTTCTCATAACTTTGATTAAATCCGAATGAAATACAGTAAATCTGATAAATTGTACCCCATATGGCTAACATTATATCATATTTTCATGATGTTTTAAGATGTTTTGAAAAATTATATTATTTATCTGTTTAAAACTAGGCAAAACATCCGATTATCAGAAATATATGCATTTTGCGGAGGAATGAGAATTGAAAAAAAACATACATACATTGTTTAAAAACAAGGGCAAAGTCGAAAGCGGCAAGAAAAAGGAGCGTCGCAAATCATTAGGACGATTTGCGGGGTTCTTTATGATTATCGCAGCATTGTTGTCGATTGTCGTGATGTTTTCGTCATCATATATTCAGACTAAGCATCTGTTGAACGAGCGCAACCAACTTTCCAAAGAAACGGCTGCTCAAGTGATGGAAAAAACGTTGTCAGACATCGCATCCGATGCTGAAGCAAAGGTCAACGCCGGAACTTCGCTCTCTGGATTTACGCAGGGAAAATTCACGGAAAATGAGATACTTGATACGATGAAGACTTCATTTTCCGGAAACGACGTTTATTCTAACGTCTATTTCGGAACGCAAAGCGGAAAGCTTTACGCATTGAACAGCTTGTCGGAAAAAATCGATCCGAGAACTCAGGATTGGTATCGAGGCGCCATGAGCGACACGTCCAGCGTCTACTGGACGAAACCGGCATATGACGAATCAACCGGACAGTATTATTCGATCGTGTCAGGCGAAGTTGCAAACAGCAGCAATCAGCGCGGCGTTTTGGCATTGCGTGTCGAATATGACAAGGTCGAAGCTGCCATCGGGCCTTTGAACGTTGGTAAAAAAGGGACGATTACCATGATTTCAAAGCAAGGGGCCGTAATGGGAACCAAGTCTTGCGATACGAAAGAAATGTACAAGAAGGGCCAGGATATTTCATCAAGCGATGTGTACAAGAAAATCAAGGCGGCAAAGGGAACGAAAGGGACTTTGAAGGTTTCAGGAATCAAGGGAGTTTCCGAAATCTACTACAACAAGGGCGGTGCAAACAGTCAGGCATGGGCCTTTGCGTTTGTTCCTCAAAACGACCTCAGCGCAGAATTGGGCAAGCTTGCCACGACATCTTTGATTGTTTCGATCGTGATGGTCGTGTTGGTCGTGCTTGCATCGATGTTTGTGATCGGGGCAGTCGAAATCATGCTCGGCGGTTTTACGGAAGCATTCAATCGCGGCAAGGACGGTTATTTGGAACGCATTAACACGGATGATTTTGGAAACAGTCTTCAGGCCAAGGTTGCCAAAATGGCAGTTGAGCCAAGAAAAGATCGCAGCGAATTAAATGAGATGTCGCTTGCTTACAACGAAATGATCGATGCAATCTCTGCATTGACCGAAAGCGTGAAATCAAGTGCCGTCAAGACGGCTAAAAATGCCGAGAAACTGCGCGAAACTTCTGAACAGACGGCAAGCGCAGTTGACGAAGTGTCGCAAACGATCACTGACGTGGCAAGCGTCACCGAGAACCAGGCGCGTGAAACCGTTCATGGTGATGAGCAGATGAAAGAACTTTCAAGAATTGCCAATGAGCTTGCAAAGGACGTCGAGGTATTGGACAACGTTTCGACACAGACGGCTTCTTTGAATCAGCAAAACATGGCAACGATGACCGAAGTAAGCACCAACTGGGACAGCTCGCAAGAACAAACGGAACGCCTCGTTAACGAGATGCAGAATTTGAGCGACAGCATTCAAAACATCACGCAGGTTATCGGCGTAATCAATGAGGTTGCGCGCCAGACCAACCTGTTGGCTTTGAACGCATCCATTGAAGCGGAAAGTGCCGGCGATTCCGGCAAGGGATTTGCGGTCGTTGCACAGGAAATCAGAAAGCTTGCGGTCAGAAGCAAGGAGTCGACCAATCAGATTGCCGGCATCATTGAAGAAATCAAACAGAAGTCGGATCGCTTGTCGGATGAAGTCGAAATTTCAAGAGAAGTCGGCAAGCGCCAGACGCAACTGATTGATTCTGCGATCAAGTCGACGGAGGCCGTTTACAAGAATACCGAGCAGCTTATTTCAACATCCGAGCGAATCAAGCACAGCAATGATTCGTTAAACGAAATCGAAACCAAGGTAAGCGAAAGCCTCGACAAAATTTCAGCTTCGACTGAAGAAAATGCTGCAGGAACGGAACAAGTTTCCGCAAATGCAGAAGAAGTTTCGGCTTCGATGTCAGAACTTGCAGTCGCAATTCGCGAACTGAGCGATACGGCTGATGAGCTGGCCAAGCATTCGAAACGTTTCAAGTAATATTCAGCATGAGGATTTTTCCCGGAAGAGATGAGGGGGAAGATCCTCTTTTTTGTCAAATGCAGAGCGTGCGTGCTGCCGCGTCGATTGATGGCTACGACTTAGCAACGCTCGCCGAGATGTTGGAGCTTTTTTCCAGCGTGATTTGAGTTTTGCCTTTGCGGTAGAACATTTTTCCAAATTTTGGAGATTTTGTTCTACTTCCGGATTCGTGCGGTCCGAATTTGGAGGCGCCGGTAGACTATTGGATGTTTTGTCCTGCTTTCACCAACGCGCGCTCTGCATTTGTCCGAACTCTTCAAATCATTGTCAAATGTAGTGCTGCTCTACGCGTTTTCATAAATATTCAAGAATTACTCTCAAAAAGGTCAACTATACATCTTAATCGGACGGCTTAATTTTAAGCATATGTTACCGATATAATAAATGTGTACATATATAGCAGTTAGTTACGGAGGGAACGAAATGGATATATTTTTGATAATAGGGCTTGTTCTTGGGGCAATCTGTATCATGATGGCCCTGATTTTGAAGGGTGCCAGCGTAGCGATGCTTTTGAACGGTGAAGTTGCCGTAATCATCTTTGGCGGCATGATTGCTGCTGTTTTGTCTTCCTATACGATGGCGGACATCAAGCGACTTCCGAAGGTCATGAAAGTGTTGATGTCAAATGAAGAGCCTGATTTGAACGGGACGATCGAGAAAATGGTCGAACTTTCAAACATTGCTCGTCGCGAAGGACTGCTTGCTCTTGAAGCACCTGTTAACGAACTTGACGACCCTTTTATGAAACAAGGTCTGGAGCTCGTCGTTGACGGGGCCGAAGCAGAACAGATCAGAGATTTGATGGAATCAGAAGTTGATGCGATGGAAACGAGACATCACCGCATGTCGGGCTTGTTCAAAACAGCCGGTGCAACGTCGCCGACATTGGGCGTTATGGGTGCCGCAATCGGTTTGATCGGTGCCTTGGGCAATCTTTCCGACATCAACAAATTAGGACCGATGATTGCTTCGGCCTTTGTTGCGACGATCTTTGGTATCTTCATGGGTTATTTGGTCATGATGCCGTTCGCAACGCGTTTGGAAGCCAAAAACGAAGAAGAAGTTTTGCTTAAGACGCTGATTATCGAAGGTGTCATGGACATTCAGGCGGGACATTCCGCAAAAGTTATCGAACAAAAGCTTTACGCTCAAATTCCGCCAGAAAAGCGCAAAGTTTCTGAAGAATAGGAGGGGAGCACGTGGCTAGAAGAAAGAAAGAACGAAAAGAAGAAGAGGCCAGTGAAGCTTGGCTTCTGCCGTATTCAGACATGCTGACCCTGCTGCTGGGTCTGTTCATCGTTGTTTCTGCCATGTCCAACGTTGATTCGAACAAATTCAATGCTTTGAAAAACGAATTCAGTCAAGTCATGTCGCTTAACCCGATCAAGAGCAATTCAGCCGTTGACAACGTGATTGACATGGGTGAAACAGCCACAAAGGGCAAGGGCGCATCATCCGCCTCGACCAAAAAGCAGGCCGCGGCAAGCGAGCAGCACGTTCAAAACAGTCTCAGCAAACAGCAGGCGCGTGTTCAAGAACGGCAGCAGTTAAAAGAAGTTGCTGAAAAACTTAAGCAGGACATCCAAAATACCGGACGTGCCGGCAATACGACCGTCAGCTATGAGAGCGACGGTGTGCACTTGAATCTTGATTCAAGCATTTTGTTCAATTCGGGTTCGGCAGATCTTTCCGATGCGGTCAAGCAAATGTTGGACAAGCTTGTTCCGGATCTTAAGCAGGTCAGCAGCAATCCCGTCATCGTTGCCGGCTATACCGACAACGTTCCGGTTTCAAAACGAAGCAAGTACGCATCAAACTGGGAATTAAGTTCCGCTCGTGCCGTAACCGTGATGCGCTACTTCGTTTCAAAGGGCGCCATCAGCGAAAGCAACGTTTCCGTTCAGGCTTATGCCGAAAATAAGCCCAAAGCCTCAAACGATACTGACGAAGGCAAGGCGCAAAACCGCCGCGTTGAGATTATAATTCAAAAAATAAACAGTTAATCAAATGAAATGCCGAACGAAGGCGGTCGATTTGCGATTGCTTTTGTCTGGCTTTTTTAAATGCAGTGCTGCTCAACCAATCTATTCAGGATCTCACTCAAATTTACGGACAAACGGCCATTTTTGCCTATTTTGTCCGTAAGCAAAACGCATTTTACGGACAAACCGGCATTTTCCGGTGATTTGTCCGTAAATTTTTGCACATTATGATGAGGATTTACGGACACAAGCCGCTTTTTGGAGCATTTGTCCGTAAAACCGGGTCGAAACGGCTGAATTTTTACGGACAAACGGCCGTTTTTGCCCATTTTGTCCGTAATCGCCTTTTTTGGAGCAGGACTTTTACGGACAGACGACCCATTTTCATCGATGTGTCCGTAATTTTGCCAAATGCGGCGCCTGATAAATCAGCGCGCCAAACTATTTCCATCACGGAAGGCGATTATCATGCATGCGCAAAACTCGGATCAAATTTGCAATCGGTTGCAAATTATCCGTTTTTTTCAATTTGCGACAGAGTTTTTTCCAGCTGCTTTTTGAAGCAATCGTTTTCTTGAGATGCGTGAATATCAATTTATTTGAATGTTGTTAGACAAGCATAACAAAAAACGATTTGCATCATTAGAAATATGAAAGAAGCAAGAAACGCAGCTTATGGCAAAATACAGTGAAGAAAGCCTATATTGAAGCGTTCGCAACGCAACTGAATTGAACCGAAAAGAGATGAAAACGCTGTGATCGGTCTCGATAAAATAATTGTGTGGATTTTTTTTGAAATTATTGTTTTCAAAAATCGAATAAAATTCACTAAATTAACATAAAAAATTATTTTAAATATAATTATTTTAGGTAATATTTCAATCAATAGACGAATGAATTTATAATCGCTATGTCATAATTTAACTATAAAGCAAGAGAATAGTCAGTTAAGCAGTTAGTTGCAATTGAATAAGCCAGATGCAGTCAACGTCAGGCAACTGATTGGCTTTTTTCGTATTCTGATTGAGGAGGGGATAGAAAATGGATACATACAACTTGTTAAAAACGGCAATGGACGTATCGCAAACGCGTTCAGAGCTTATTTCAAACAATATCGCAAATGTCAATACGCCAAATTACAAGGCAAAACGCGTCGTTTTCGAAAGTCAGCTGAGTCAAGCGATGGACAATCTGAATCTGACGGAAACTCATAAGAATCACATGCAAACCGGTGGAACAAGCGGCCCTTACATCACATCCCGCAATACTGGATTTCAAAAGAACGGAAATAACGTTGACGTTGATACCGAAATGGTAAATCAAGCACAAAACGGTCTGTATTACAGTGCGATTACTTCTCAACTGAACGGACGATATAAAATGATGAATTACGTAATTAATCACTGAGGGGAATAGATTATGAGTATTTTTAACGGACTTCAGATCAACGCAAGCGGACTTTCGCTTGAAAGAATGAAACTTGACGTGGCATCAACAAACATTGCAAACGTTAATACGACAAGAACGGCCGAGGGCGGTCCCTATAAGAAAAAAACGGTTGAGTTTTCCGAAAACCTTCGCCAGGCTCAAGGAACGAACAAGATTACAAGTGCAGGCGTCAAGGTAACGAACATTGCCGAAGACAATACGACCAAATTGACGTATGATCCGACGAATCCGGATGCTGACGCAAACGGATACGTTGAAATGCCAAACGTCAACATGGCTGATGAAATGGTCGACATGATTCAAGCGATGCGTACTTATGAAGCAAACGTTTCGTCAACTGAAGCAAACAAGAACATTTTGAAGAAAGCGCTTGAGATTTCAAAGGACTAATTTAGGAGAGAAGCTATGAATTCAATTTCAGGATTAGAGAACTATCAGAATCAGTTGTCCAAGATTACCGGACTGTCTGATGGACAAAATCAAATATCAAAAACTGATGCAAAGTCTTTTGGATCGGTTCTTGAAAAAGCCATTGCAGGCTTGAACAGCAACATGAACACCCTGGATCAGGGAACGAACGGAATGATTTCCGGAACCGAAAGCGATTTGGGAAAAGTCATGATCAACATGACGGAAGCTCAATTATCATTGGAAACCGCAGTTCAGGTGCGCAACAAGGTGATTGAAGCATACAACGATATCAAGAACATGCAGTTTTAGTCAGCAGCAGGGGGTTAAAATCAAGTGGATAAAGTAAAGGACGCTTTAGAAGCCTTGAAGGCAAAATGGAGTGAATTAAGCCGCCTTGTCAAGATTGCCATCGTTCTTGGAATCATCAGCCTTTTTGCGATAATCGGCACGGTTTACTACATGAACACGCGCGTTGAGTACAGCGTGCTGTTTTCAAATTTGAGCGAAGCAGACGCTGGGACGATTTCTCAGGATCTTGATTCGCAAAACATCAAATATAAGCTGGCAGACGACGGCAAAACAATCATGGTCGACAAGACGAAGGTCGATCAGTATCGAATCGATCTGGCCGTCGACAACAAGCTTCCGAGCAGTTCAAAAGGGTTTGAGCTGTTTGACTCGGCGAGCATGATGACGACTGATGAAGATCGCAAAATCATGTATCAAAGGGCTTTGACAGGAGAATTGGAAAACTCGATTGCTGCTTTGGATGACGTTGACAAGGCAAAAGTCAATTTGACGATTCCAAAATCAGACAACGTGTTTGACAATTCGACTTCAAAAAAAGCCAAGGCATCAATCGTATTGACGCTTAAGGGAACTTCGATTTCGAAGGATGCGGTTCAGGGAATCGTTGCTTTGACGACCGGTGCGGTTCAGGGACTTGACAAAAAGAACGTCAAAGTCGTCGATCAGACCGGCAAAATTTTGAATAAAAATGAAGAAGACGATGCTTCCGACAGTTCCAGCGCGACAAGCAAGTACATGAAACTCAAGAGTCAGTATGAAAAACAGATGGAAAAGAAGATTACGGGCTTGATCGAACCGGTTGTCGGCAAGGGCAAAGTCAAGGCATCCGTAAACGTTGATCTGAATTTTGATGCAGTGGAAAAGAAAATTACGAATTACAGCAATCCTCAGATCAGAAGCGAAAACGTTCAGGCAAGCGGCAAGCAGGCCGAAATCAAGCAGGCGCAAACCGGTCAGGTAAACGACAACGTTGATAACGTTACGGGAGATGCCAACAATGACAATGCTTCGTACAACAGAACGGTCAACAACGAGCTGAATACCGAGACGACGAAGGTCATCAATGCACCGGGATCGATCAACCGCATGACGAGCTCAGTCGTCATCAACGGGGACCTGTCGGCAGGCGATGCCAGAAACATCCGCAAGCTGATTCAAGGAGCTCTCGGGTACGACAAGCAGCGCGGCGATACCGTTTCCGTTCAGGCAGTCAACTTTGCAAGAGCGAAGTCGACGAAGAAGAAGACGGTTGCCAAGAAACCGGTCAAGAAGACGAACTGGGTATTGATCGGAGCATTGATCGCAGCAGGCGTTCTTACGCTTGGAACGATCATCTTCCTCGTGATTCGTCGTCGCCGTCGTTTGGCTGAAGAGGAAGAAGAATACTATGATGATGATTATGACGTTGACGTAACCGATGAAGGAGAAGAAGAGGAAGAGGCAGAAGAAGCCGCTGAAGAACTCGATCCGGAAATTTTGGCAGAACAGGAACGTCAAAGAAAAGAAACAGAAACCAAGCGTAAAATCGCCGTTTCAACCGAACAAAGGGCAAAAGAATACGCTACGAAGCATCCTGATGTCGTTGCTGACTTGATTTCAGCATGGGTCAAGGAAGGCGGAAAAGGGAATAAGCAGTAGATTGGGGTGTTTTGAGTAAATGGCAGAATTAAGCGGAATAAAAAGGGCAGCGATCTTAATGATTGCACTTGGCTCGGAAACTTCTTCAAAAATCATGAAGCAGCTTCCTGAATCAATGATTCAGCAGGTCAGTTACGAAATCGCCAACACCGATTACGTTTCTCCCGAAGAACGCGATGAGGTAATGAACGAATTCGTCAACACTGCTCAGGCACGTCAATACGTGCTTGACGGCGGGATCGAATACGCCAGAAACTTGCTCAATCAGGCGTTGGGACCGCAAAAAGCAAAAGAAGTCATCGATGTTTTGAATCAGATTCAGCTGCGTGAGCGTCCGTTCGACATCGCGCGCAAGGCTGATGAAAAGCAGCTGCTGAATCTTTTGCTTGAAGAACAGCCGCAAACGATCGCGCTGATCATGTGCTATCTTCAGCCGGATAAGGCGGCAAGCGTTTTGGCGGAACTTCCGACAGAGCTTCAAGCAGAAGTTGCAGAGCGAATCGGATCGATTTCATCAACGTCGCCTTGGGTCATCAAGGCAATCGAACAGGTAATGAAAAGCAAGTTCACGAGCTTCGACGAATCCGAAACGGAAAAGGTCGGCGGCGTCAACACGTTGGTCAATATTCTCAACTCTGCAAGTCGCAGCACGGAAAAGAATATCATCGACGATTTGGAAAAACGTCAGCCGGAACTTGGCGCAGAAGTCAAGGCCAACCTCTTCACGTTCGACGACATTATCACGTTGGAAGGTCGCGACGTGCAAAAGGTCTTGCGCGATGTGCCTAACGACGTTCTGGAACTTGCGCTCAAAGGTTCTGCAGAAGATATCAGAGAGTTCATTTTCAAGAACCTGTCGACACGTGCAGCCGACAACATCAGAGAAGATCTCGAGTACATGGGACCGGTTCGTCTGTCGTCCGTCGAAGAAGCACAGCAAAAAGTCGTTGCAGTTATCCGTCGCTTAGACGATGCAGGAGAGATTTACATCGGAAGAGGCGATCAAGATGCAGTGGTCAAGTAAAAGAGGCAGCATAGTCAAATTATCGTCCGTAACCAAAGGAGAAGAAAAGGAAATCGTCACGAAGGTCGTTGAGAAAAAAGAACCTGAGGACAATTTGCCAAACGAAGAACAGCTCCTGATCAGTCGGACGGAAAGAAAACTTGCCAAGGAACGTGAAGAGCATCGCAAAAAGCTTGAGCAGATGGAACAAGAGATCATCGCGAAGGCAAATGCAGAGGCTGAACAAATCAGAGAAGATGCTCAAAAAAAGGGCTATGACGACGGTCAGCAATCAGGCTACCAGGATGGTTATCAAGCGGGATTGAAGATTGCGCAAAAAGTCATCGAGCAGGAAAAAGGCAATTTGAATCAGGCAAATGAAGATTGTCAAAAGTTCGCCAAGGAAAAAGAAGAAGATTTGCGAAAATTTGCGATCAAGCTGGCGGAGATTCTGATCAAAAAGCAGCTTGATGTCGATGCTTCGACGATTACCAGCATTCTGGCTCCCGTCTTCATGGAACTGGAAAAACCGGATGAAATGATTATCGTCAGAGCAAACGCCTGCTACAAGCAGCCGTTGATCGATCGGTTGGACAAAATGCACAAGGAAGTTCCGAATCTGCGTTATTCGGTGTTGGAAGATGAAGGCCTTGAGCCGTACACGGTGAAAATCGAGTCAAACGAGTCGTTTATCACTGTTGATATCAAAGAAGATTTGGAAAAGTTCTTAAAGAGTTTGGGTGAGCAGAATGAGCATGATTGATTTGAGTTTTTCGGCCGAAGATTACTTATATCAAGCCGAACATCACAAATTTTATACGACTTATGGCAAAGTCAGCGAAGTCGTCGGATTGGTCATCAAGGCTGAAGGACTCAGCGTGTTCGTCGGTGAAATCTGCGAGGTGGCCGTCAAAGGTTCTGACAAGGTCGCTTTGGCAGAGGTTGTCGGCTTCGTTAAAGAAACGGTGCTTTTGATGCCTCTGGACGAACTTGAAGGAATCGGACCAGGGTGCATCGTCAAACCGACAGGCAAGACGCTGCAGGTCAGAGTCGGCCCTCAGCTTTTGGGTCACACGCTTGACGGCTTGGGCAGACCGTTTGACGATTCGGACATCGATAACGACAAGCTGGTCGATTATCCCGTTATTCAAGATTCACCGGATCCTTTCAGAAGAAAGCGAATCTCAAACGTCATGCCGACCGGGGTCAGAACGATTGACGGACTCTTGACCGTCGGCGAAGGTCAGCGCATGGGCATCTTTGCCGGCTCGGGTGTTGGCAAGAGTACTTTGCTTGGGATGATTGCGAGATATTGTCAGGCAGACGTGATCGTGATCGGACTGATTGGTGAACGTGGTCGCGAAGTGATGGAATTTATTGAAAAAGATTTGGGAAAAGAAGGCTACGCCAAATCGGTCGTGGTTTGCGCAACGTCCGATACGCCGCCGCTTGTCAGATTAAAAGGCGCGCATACGGCAACTGCAATTGCTGAATATTTCAGGGATCAGGGCAAAAAAGTCGTGTTGATGATGGATTCCGTGACTCGCTTTGCGATGGCACAGCGCGAAATCGGGCTTTCGACCGGTGAGCCACCGACAACCAAAGGCTATACGCCGTCAGTGTTTGCTGAATTGCCAAAGCTTCTGGAACGAAGCGGGATGTCTGAGAAGGGTTCGATCACTGCATTTTATACGGTGCTGGTCGAAGGCGACGACATGAACGAGCCGATTGCCGATGCCGTTCGCGGTATCTTGGACGGACACATCGTTCTTTCAAGAAAAATCGCTTCGCAAAATCATTATCCGGCAATCGACGTCCAAGTCAGTCTGAGTCGTCTGATGAAGGAGCTTGTTTCGGAAGAACATACGAAAGATGCCGGCGAGTTGCGCGAAAACATGGGCGTTTACAACGATTCAAAGGATCTGATCGATATCGGGGCCTACAAGAAAGGGTCGAATGCAGTGATTGATTACGCGGTCTCGCTGCACGTGCCGATTGAAGATTTTTTGAAGCAGCGCGTTGAAGAATATTCGAGTTTTGAAGAAACGGAAAGCAGATTGCACGGGTTGTTTGAAGAAGTGCCGAGCGGTCAATGGTCCGGCTGACAAGCCAAAGGAGAGGGGCATTTTTAAATGAAGAAATTTCAATTTTCTTTGCAAAGAGTTTTGGAGTATCGAATGACGTTGGAAGATCAGGCAAAGGCCAGATTTGCAAACGTCCAAAGGATGATCAATCAGACCGAACAGGAAATCGTTGATCTTGGTCATGAAAAACGCGACATGATGGACGTTCGCGAATTCAATCTTGGCAGACTTCAAGTGCAAAGAAGGTATCTGGCCGAGCTTGACAACGAAATAATGGCGGCACAGAGCCGTTTGAGAGATCTTCATTCCGAACATCAAAAAGCCTTGAACGAATACGTCGAAGCGCAAAAAGAGCGCAAAGTCTTGGAAAAGCTGCGCGATAAGCAAAAAGAAGACTATCAGCTTGAAGCAAATCATGAAGAACAAAGACAACTTGATGAGATGGCCAATCGCCCCAAGTATAAAATGGCGTAAGAATCATGAAATTGAAGGGAGGTGAAAAAATGGAAAAGGTAATGCCAAACGTCGGTTCAGCCACGGTCGAATCCGTTTCAGGCACATCGCCAAAAACAGTCAAAGCAAGCGACAAAAACGCATTCAGCAAGCTTGTCAACAAGAGCAAGTCGAAGACGCAGGCAAAAGTCAATCAAAAAAATGCCGATCAAAACAACGACGGAAAAGATGACGGGAAAAAAGTTTCCGATAATTCCAAGCAAGATGCCGATGACAAAAAGGTTGCGGGCAAAGATCAGCAGTCTGATGAAAAGCAAACGGAAAAAGATCAAACTGCGACTGTTCAGGCTGAGATTCAGCCGGTCCAGGTCCAGGAAGTCAAAGCAATTTCTGAAACTGACGTGAAGCCTTCAGTGACTGAAAACCAAACGTCTGATGCAACGACGGTTTCAGAAGTTTCGGAATCGGATTCCGATCAAAAGTCGGCAATGATTCAGCAAACGGTCACGATTGATGTCCAAACTGACGAAGCTCAAGCGCAGCCGGCGGAAGATGCGGACGAAAAAACGCAAGCGTCCGCTGCAACGACACAGAATGGGCAAACCGTTGACGTTCAAACAAAAGACAATGTTCAAACTTCTCGGGAACAAATGCAAGCGGTTCAGGCCACAAGCGTTGCACAGGCTCAGCAGACGAGTCAAAATCAGGTTCAGCAAGCGACGAATCAGCCGCAAGTGATGAATCAGCCGCAACAGACTCAATCGACCGTCAAAGTCGAAGAGGTCGGCACGGTTCAAAACGTTGAGACTCAAGCAAGCGATGCGAAGGTCGATTTGAACGAGCTTGCAACGCTCAACAATCAGGCACAGGCGATTCAAACAGCTCCGGCAGATACGAAGGCTGCATTTTCAGCCAAGATGAACGTTGCGACAACGAGAGCAGCTGAAAAACTCGCTCAGCCGATCGTTGAAAAAATTTCGACGTCGGTCGCCCCAAACGGCGGACTCAAAACGATCACGTTGCAGCTGACACCGGCCAAGCTCGGAAACGTGCGCATCGTGATGCACGTTTCCGAGCAAGGCATTTCGCTCAAGTTCAACGTTCAAACCGATCAGGCAAAACAGCTGCTGCAGTCGGTTACAGGCAAGCTTGAGCAGATTTTGAAAAATGCAGAGGCCAACGCGACGCAGCGCACAACGCAAAGTTTCAATCTTCAAAAAGCCGATCAGCCTGAAACCGTGACGAAGACGCCGCAATTTGAACAGGATACGAGCAGTCTGTTGAATTCGAATCAAAACGGATCTCAACAGTTCAATCAAAACGGTATGCGTCAGATGAGAACGGTCAATGGCTATCGCAAAGCCCCGGTTCTTGAGACAAAGCAGGAAGACGAGGACAAAAAAGAACAAGTGCCGACGAGCACGATCAGCATTTTGGCATAGGAAAGGAGAAAGAGATGACAGAAGTAGTTAACAATACGGCCATCAGTCAAGCGTTGAGAACGGCTGACGTTTCCAAGGCGGTTGCCGGTGCGGCTAATTCCCAGACGTTGAAAAACATCGGGAACAACAACTCGACGATTAAGATTGACGACTTCTTGAAAATTATTTCGACTGCGATGAGCAATCCTTCGCTTTCCGGCGATTCGTCATCGTCAGGTTCAAGCGGGACCGACTACATTTCGCAGATGGCTCAATTTTCAACGATGGAAACTTTAAATGAGCTGAACAAGACTGTTACGACGGCAATGATGATTTCACAGCAGCAACAGGCATTTTCATTGATCGGCAAAACCGTTGACATGGTTGATGAGAAGAATCAGCCGTTTACCGGCAAGGTCGAACGCGTTTCGTTCAAAAACGGTTTTGCTCAGATCAGCGTCAACGGCAAGTATTATGACATGAGTTCTCTTAGCGGGGTTGGTGAATAAATGATGCGCATTTCTCAAGTTGGCTTGGGAAATCAAAATCACGCAACGACCCAGGCACAAAAAAAGAGGAATCAGCAAGATTTTGGCAATGAACTTGAAAAATCGCAATTGAAAATTTCTAATCACGCTCAAAAGAGAATGAGTGCCAGAAAATTAAATCTTGCGGATGACGATTATGTTCAAATTTCAAAAGCAGTCTCTGAGCTTCAGGAAAAAGGAAGTCGGGAGTCTTTGCTCTTGTACAAAGACATGGGACTCATCGCAAACGTTCAGAACAGAACGATTATTACGGCGATGGACATGAACGAAATCGGAACTGTCACGAACATCGACAGTACCAAGTTTATCAAATAGCAGCCGGACCGAAAGGAAGCTGCTGCATCTTTCGAACGACTGAAAAAGATGCAATCATTTAACAGGAGGAATTTTTAATGTTAAGATCTCTTTACTCAGGCGTTAGCGGCATGAAAGGTTTTCAGACTCAAATGGACGTTATCGCCAACAACGTTTCAAATGTTAATACGCACGGTTTCAAAGCAGGTCGTGTTTTATTCCAGGACATGGTCAGCCAAAATACGACGTCAGCCTCAGCGCCCGGCTTGGGCCTTGGGGGTGTCAACGGCAAGCAGGTCGGACTTGGGATGCAGACCGGTGCCGTTGATACGATGACGGGCCGTGGCAACATGGAATCTACCGGTCAGGACATGGACCTTTACATTCAAGGCGAAGGCTACTTCGTCGTGCGCAAGGAAGCAACGGCCGATTCTGATGCCGTGACATACTACACGCGTGACGGTGCCTTCAAGCGCGACAGCCAAGGGTTGCTCGTCAACTCCAATGGTTATCACGTCAAGGGTCAACCGACAAAGGGAAACATCCCTGCCGCTTGGGACAACAATTTCAAGAGTGAAAACTATTTCGGTAATCCGAACGCTACGGGTTCAAATCTCGCTGACATCAATATTCCTGAAACGGTCAACGGTCAGCGTTTTGAATCAGTCACGATCGATAATTCAGGTCTTGTCGTTGCAAAATACGGTGATACGCGCTATGCAATGGGCAAGATTGAACTTGCCAAGTTCAACAACCCGTCCGGTTTGAAAAAATCAGGCAGCAATAACTTCTCCGTCACGAACAACTCGGGCGATCCGAACTTTGCAACTCCAGGTCTTGGCGGTACCGGTACTTTGGAATCAGGATTTTTGGAAATGTCAAACGTCGATTTGGCCGATCAATTCTCGCAAATGATCATCGCAAGTCGTGCATACCAGGCAAACTCGCGCAGTATTACGACTTCGGACGAAATGTTGCAGGAATTGCTGAACCTGAAGCGCTAATTGCGAAATAAATAAAAAGTGAGTGGTAGCGTGATTGAATTAACAGCATGGAGCGGCGAAAAATTTTATCTCAATCCGGACATGATCGTCAGAATCGACGAACGACCGGACACGGTGATTACTTTGACGGACGGGACGCCGATCGTCGTCAAAGATACCGCAAAAGAAGCGGTTGAAAAAATCACTGCATATCGCCGCCTTGTTTTTAGCGGATTGTTAGACGCAAATGCAACGGAGGATGACTACAAATCCTCAGAAAACGATAGAGAGTTGGGTGAAAATGGATAATAAAAAAGAAGCACCAAAGGCAAAGGCAAAAAAGCCTGCTGCAATTGAAGAAACAGAAGTTAAAAAAGGTCCAAAGTGGGGAATCCTGATTCCTTTGATCGTGATCTTGACGATTTGCGGCAGTGTCGGCGGCACGGTCCTCGCAACGCATTTCCTTGCGCCTAAGACCGAACAGGCAAGTTCTTCCGCCAAGCGCAACGCCGGAACTGGCAAGCTTTCCGATGACGAAAAACTGGTCAGCGTGCCGAAGTTCGTTGTCAACCTTGCAACGGACGATCCGGCCAATACGCAGTATGCGCGTCTGAAAATTTCGGTCCTGGTCGAAAATGACGACAAGGCCGCTGAAGCCAAGAAAAACATGGCTGTGATTCGTGACGCCGTCATCAATGTCATGAAGAAGAAAAAGGCTGCGGATATTTTGAGCAATTCCGGCAGCGTAACGGCTTTGAAGAACGAATTAAAAGACGGAATCAACGAAGAGCTCGGCGAAACGCTGGCAATTCAGGTTTACGTAACGGATTTGGTTGTTCAATAAAACTTCTTAAAAAGTTAGATGTAATTCTGTTGATTGAGTTTTAAGCATTATGTAAAATACACTCAATTAATGAATTCTGCGGTTTAATCCGCGTCAGTTAGTTGGAGGTTTTGTTGTATGGACGGGATTTTGGCCTTGGTCAAAATGATTGCCGGATTGGCGGCGGTTTTGCTGCTGATCGTTTTGACGCTGAAGTATCTGAATCGCTTCACGAGTCAAGCGAATGAAAACTTTCGCGTCGTGAAGAAGATTGCGGTCACGAAATCGTCATCTTTGGCAATCGTGTTGATTATCGATAAATATTACGTGATGAGTTTTTCGGAACAGGAAAACAAGATCATAAAGGAATTGTCAAAGGAAGAAGCAGAAAAGCTGATTCGGGAAAACAGGCAAAATGAAGAAAGGCAGCTCGAAATGGCTGAAAACTTCAAGAAAATTTTCGAGAAAGCTAAGAGGAAGTAATGATGAAGTTCAATAAAAAGAATATCAAAATTGCGGCATTGGTACTTTTCGGAATGATGGCCTGTTTTTTGATCGCGGTCAGGCTGCCTGACCACGTTGCCGCAGTAAGCACGAGCGACGTGACGAATACGGTCAATAAGCTGATCAACGGAAACGATCAGGGCTCATCGAGCAAGATCGTCGATACGTTCGTCATCATGACGCTGCTGTCGATCATTCCGCTGATCTTAATCATGACGACTTCGTTTACGCGAATCATCGTCGTCTTGTCGTTTGTCAGGTCATCGCTCGGGACTCAGCAAAATCCTCCCAATCAGGTTCTGATCGGGCTGGCGCTGTTCTTGACGCTGTTTACGATGCGCCCCGTCTATAACGATATTTATCATAATGCGATTCAGCCATACAATGAAAACAAGATTACTCAGCAAGAAGTGTTCGACAGGTCTGAAAACCGCATGAAGGAATTCATGTATAAGCAGGCCGACAAAAAAGACGTCAAGCTGTTCAAGGATCTGGATCAGAAAAACGAACGAAAGAAGATCAAATATCGTACATATAAGGACATTCCGTTTACGGTAATGGCACCGGCCTTTATCTTAAGCGAATTGAAAACCGCATTCAGCATCGGCTTTTTGCTGTTCATACCGTTTATGATCATCGACCTGGTCGTGGCCAGCATCCTGATGTCGATGGGGATGATCATGTTGTCCCCGATCATGATCTCGCTTCCGTTCAAGATTTTGCTGTTTGTTTTGGTCGACGGTTGGTACCTTTTGGTCGAATCGCTCGTTCAAAGTTTCAATTAAGGGGGCAGGCAAATGAGTATTGAAGTCGTAACAGATGTGATGCGTGACGCGTTGATTCGCGTTCTGATCGTCTCGGCACCTGTCATTTTAGTTGCAATGATCGTCGGCTTGATCATCAGTATTTTTCAGGCAACAACGCAGATTCAGGAACAGACGTTGAGCTTTGTTCCCAAGCTGGCAGCAATCTTCATCACGTTGATCATAGCGGGAAATTTCATGATCAACATTTTGCTTGAATTTACTCGGCATATTTTCAGAATGATCAGCAACTTGTGAGGTGAAAGGCATGAGCATGGTGCAGATCCAAATATTAGGTTTGATTGCATGCCGCGTGTTTTCGTTCATGTCAGTTGCCCCGATTCTTTCTGAAAAGAATTTTCCGAATCTTTGCAAGCTGATTCTTGGAGGCGGGTTGATTCTGTCGGCATTTTCGCTTGCAGCAGCCTTTGAAAAAGAAGTTGCATTGGCCGTCTTCATTTTGATGGCAGTCAAGGAAACGATTTTTGGCTTGGCGATGGGATATTTATGCCGACTGGTTTTTTTCGGGGTCATGATTACGGGCCAGTTCATTGATTTTCAGGACGGTTTCATCATGGCGCAGGCATACGATCCGACGATGCAGTCATCAACCTCGCAATTTGGCAAAATGTACTATTGGCTTGCAATCATGGTCTTTTTTGCCAGCGGGTTGTACAGGCAGATGATCAGAGGTCTGATGACATCGTTTGACATCGTCAGTCTCGGATATCCGACTTTGACGGACGAATCGATCGGAGGAATCGTCAAGCTGTTTGCCAAGACGTTTGAGATGGCCTTCAACATGGGAGCACCGATCATTATTTCGATTCTCGTAATCGATATCGTGCTTGGAATTTTATCGCGTTCGATTCCGCAGCTGAACGTTTTGATGCTGTCGTTGAACGTGAAGACGACAGTCAGTTTTATTATCTGCATGCTGGTTTTGCCGAACATGGTCGATTTTCTGGCAAGCAACTTTTCAGAGATGATTCAAAATATGGCCGACTTTATCAAATCAATCGCTTAGGAGAGGCAGGTGAGAAGTGATATGGGAGACAAGGATGGAAAAACAGAAAAACCCACCCCGAAGCGGATTCGTGATTCACGGAAACGCGGTGAGGTAGCAAAGAGCCCGGATGTCGTTGCGGCAGTCGCGTTGTTTGTCTTTGCGATGCTATTTGTTCCACTTTGCGAATTTTCCATAAACCACTTCTCGCCTTATTTTGTCAATTATCTTGAGATGCTGGCAAATCCCGATCAGATGATCGGAAGCCTGGGAAAAATTGCGTTTCAGGCAATTTTGATGATTTTTATCATGACGGGGCCGTTCATGCTGATTGCGATCGTAATCGGCATCGTCGGCAACATCGTTCAGGTCGGACTGCTCTTTACGGCGACTCCGATCAAGCCGGATTTCAAAAAACTCAATCCGCTGAACGGCCTTAAGCAGATGTTCAGTCTGAGAGCATTGCAGAATCTGGCCAAGTCGTTGGTCAAGCTGATTATTGTCGGATACCTTTGCTACAAGAAATACGTTGAAACGATTCCGACTCTGACGAGCCTGTCTGAAGTCGGAACGGGCAAGGTCCTGTTGTTCATGCTGAACATCTGCAAGGACCTTGCGACGCAGATCGGCATCCTGCTTGTCGTTGTTTCTGTTTTTGACTATGCGTTTCAACGCTACACGCATATGAAGAGCTTGAAGATGTCAAAACAGGAAATCAAAGATGAAATGAAGCAAATGGAAGGCGATCCTCAGGTCAAGGCCCAACGCAAAGCCAAGCACCGCGAAATGATTCGAAATGCGGTCGCGCAGGTCAAAGATGCCACGGTTGTTTTAGCCAACCCGACGCACTTGGCAATCGCGATCAAATATGATGCGGAAGGTGCCGGCGTTCCCCAGGTTTTGGCCAAAGGGGCCGATGACGTGGCAATGAGAATCAAGGAAGAAGCCAAAAAGCAAAACGTGCCGATCATCGAAAACAAACCGTTGGCACGAGCGCTTTATCCTAAAGTCGATGCCGGCGATTTTATTCCGGTCGAATTTTATGAAGCCATCGCAGAAGTCATTGCTCTTGTTTACAAGCTTGAGCAGGAAGCAAAAGGAAAGATTTAGTCAGGAGGAAGTAAGTTGGACAATAAAGCGAAAGCAAAAAAGGGCGGGTTGACGCCCGCTGAAATTGTAATCTCTTTTCTTGTCATAGGCATCGTCGGATTGATCATTATTCCGCTCCCGACGTCATTGCTTGATATTTTTATCGTTACGAACTTGACGATTGCAATTAATATTTTGCTCATTACGTTGTTTACCAAATCAGTTTTGGAATTTTCGACTTTTCCGACTGTTTTGCTGATTACGACGATGTTTAAACTCGGTTTGAACATGTCGTCGACGCGCTCCATCCTGACGACGGGAAACGGTGGACACGTGATTGAGGCCTTTGCCGATGTCGTGGCCGGCGAAAATTACATCGTCGGCATTATCCTGTTCGTGATCATCATGATCGTTCAGCTGGTCGTCGTGACAAACGGTTCAGGTCGTGTCTCCGAAGTTTCTGCTCGTTTTACTTTGGATGCGATGCCCGGCAAGCAAATGGCGATCGACTCTGACTTGAATTCAGGGGCGATTACTGAAGAACAAGCAAGACAGCGTCGCAAGGATCTGCAGCGCGAAGCTGATTTCTACGGATCGATGGATGGTGCTTCAAAGTTCGTTAAAGGTGATGCGATCGCCGGAATCATCATCGTGCTGGTCAATCTGATCGGCGGAACCATCATTTTTACTGCCAAAGGAGATTTGTCGATTACAGATGCGCTCAGCCAGTTCGGGAAATTGGCGATCGGTGACGGTTTGGTAAGTTCCGTCCCGTCGCTTCTGATTTCCCTGGCAACCGGCGTGATCGTAACGCGTTCTGAAGACAACAGCACTTTTGGGACTGATATCGCAAGCGACGCATTGAGAAATCCGCAGCTTTTCAAAGTCGTCGGGGTCATCCTGCTGGTTTTGGCGCTCGTCCCTGGATTTCCAAAGATTCCTTTCATCGCGCTGTCACTGGCAATGTTTGCCGCCAACGTTTTGGTCAAGCAAAAAGAGGAACAAAGAATCAAGGAAAGAATCAAGGAAGAACAGACGCTTGCATTGCAGCGCAAAAAAGAGGAGCAGGAAGAAGACGACGACGTGGCATCGTTTCAGGTCGAGCCGTTGTCGATTGAAATCGGCTATGGCCTGATTCCTTTGGTCGACAGCACGATCGACAACAGTCTGATGAACAGAATTTCTGCCATCAGACGGCAAACGGCCCATGAGCTCGGAATTTTGGTCAGTCCGGTCCGCATTCGCGACAACCTGTATCTGAACGCCAACGACTATTCGATCAAAATTCGCGGCAATGAAGTCGGTCACGGAGACATCTATCCTGACAAATACATGATCATCAGCCAGTCTGATGACGGAAGCTTCCCGTTCCAGGGAATTCCGACCAAGGAACCGGCCTTTCAGCTCGATGCGCTTTGGATCGATGAAAAGGATAAGGAAAATGCAGATCTGCAAGGCTTCACGGTGATCGAACCGCTGACGGTCATTGCAACGCACCTTAAGGAAATCATTCATGCGCATGCGCCGGAGCTTCTTGGCAGACAGGAAGTGCAAAAGCTTCTTGAAGGCATCAAGGCCAACAACAACGTCGTCATCGATGAATTGATTCCTGATATCATGCGTTTGGGCGAAGTCGAAAAGGTTCTTCAAAATCTGCTTGAAGAAAACGTTCCGATCAATGACTTGGCCACGATTCTTGAAACTCTGGCCGATTACGGAACGGTTACGAAAGATACCGAAGTTCTGACCGAGTACGTCCGTCAAGGACTCAGGCGAACGATTGCCAATAAATATGCGGATGAAAACGATCGTATCAACGTGGTCACGATTCATCCGAAAGTCGAAGAGATGGTTTCGCAAAGCATTCAAAAGACCGCAACCGGATCATATCCGGTAATGAAGCCTGATTCCGTCAACAAGATTTTGACCGCAATCGGCGACATTTCGCAACAAATGGCGGCACAAAACATGAATTACGTCATTTTGACGTCGCCAAAGATTCGTTTGGCCTTCAGAAAACTGATCGCATTCAACTTTCCTGACGTTGCAGTGCTTTCGTTGAATGAAATTCCAAATGAAATCGCAATTGAATCAATCGGGAACATTGAAATCTGATGCAGCGGATTAATCAAAGAAAGGGGCAGTGCCGTTTCATGTACGAGGTTGATCGAGAACAGGAAATATTGAAATACTTGCCCTTGGTAGAACGTGTTGCCAACCGCATCTCCATCAAAAATACTGAATATGAATATGATGATCTGTATAACATCGGCGTTATTGGTTTGATTGATGCAATGCAGAAGTTTGATTCGTCAAAGAAAGTTCCGTTTGAAAACTATGCGGCCATCAGAATTCGCGGAGCCATCATCGATGAAGTCAGACGCCATTCAAAAATATCTCGTTACAAAATGGGGAACGTCAACAGCTTCTATCAGGCTAAGCAAGAACTTGAACAGGAAATGAAACGTGAAGTGACCGACAAGGAAATCATGAAGAAGATGGGAATCACTTCATCCCAGCTGGGCGACATTTATGACAGCATTCAATACCTTTCATCGGTTTCGCTTGAAAGCACGCTTTATTCAAATAACGACGAAACGGTCATGGTTCAAGACACGCTAAGAGATTCCAAGGCTCCGAGCGGAGAGAAGGAATTAATGAAGCAAGAGAGAAGAAAAGAACTGGTTGAAGCAATCAAGCGTCTCTCGGAACGTGAACAGCTCGTTTTGAGTCTGTATTACGAAGAAGATGCGACATTAAAAGAAATAGCCGCAATTTTGGATGTTTCGATTGCCCGCGTTTCACAGATTCACGGCCGGGCGATTGCCAAGATCAGAGGCTATATTGAGGAGGCAAATCAGGAATGATCAGATCAATTGATACCTTGAAAAGCAATTTTGAAGTACTGCAAAAGAGGCAGGAAGCAATTTCTGCAAATATTGCCAACGTAAATACGAACGGTTATCAGGAAAAGAAACTGTTCCAGTCGACGCTGAAAAACGTTCAGCTGCACAACTTCATGGGCGGATTAAAAAATGAACAGCGCGTCGACGTCGGAAATTTCACGTTCGGAAATCAGATAGACGGTTCATATTTGAATACTCAATCCGGTTCGATGCATGAAACGGACTTGAAAACTGATTTTGCAATCAACGGAGCAGGCTATTTCACGGTTCGCATGAACAACGGTCAGATCGGCTATACGAGAAACGGCAACTTTACCGAAAATCGTCAAGGACAGCTGGTAACTCAGGAAGGATATGCCGTTCTTGGGGCAAACGGCCAGGCGATCCAAGCAAATGAAGCCAATCCGAATTTTATGATCGTTTCGTTCAACAATGCGTCCGCTTTGCAAAACCAAGGCAATACGATCTATACGAGCAATACCGCAGGAACGCAGATCAGAAGCGAAGTCGTGCAGGGCATGCTTGAAGGATCGAATACGGATACGGCACAAAACATGGTGGATCTGATTCAGACTTCACGTGAATTTGAAGCCAACCAGAAAGTTTTAAGCACTGCCAACCAAACGCTCAGCAAAGCCGTAAATGAGCTTGGCAAGATTTAGCGGAGGATTTAACAATGAACATGAGTCAGATTTTGTCCATCAGTCGTTCGGGGCTTAATGCCTATCAACGCGAAATGGACGTCGTTTCAAACAACCTTGCGAACGTCGATACGCTCGGATACAAGGACAAACGAACAACGTTTCAGGAACTTTTGAACAACGGAACCAACGAAAACGAGGTCGGTCTGTCGCAAAATGCCGGCAACGTTGCCATCAATGCCGGATTAAACGTGCAACAGGTCAACGAAAATTTAAGCCAGGGAGCGTTCAAATCGACTGCCGGAACTTATGATTTGGCAATTGACGGCGAAGGATACTTCGGGGTCAGGGACGGTGCAAACAACCTGTACCTGACAAGAGACGGCAGCTTCAGACGCGATGCCGACGGAAACCTTGTGACGAGCAAGGGAATGAAGGTTGAAGTTCAATCAAACGTTCCTTCAAGTCAGTGGCCGAAAGACGGCGAGGTCAGCATTTCGACATCCGGTTACGTTTCGATCGGAAACGTCAGGGTCGGGCGCATCCTGCTGTTTCGTCCGCAAAATTCGATCGATATGAACGACATCGGGAACAATCTTTACCGTTGCGACGGGAACTTGATTTCGTCGGCAAATAACAACGCCGGGTTCGGTCAGATCAATCAAGGCCTGGTCGAACTGTCAAACGTTGACGTTGCCGATACGATGTCGAAAATGATCATCACCCAGCGCGCGTATCAGATGAACAGCAAGGCCCTGCAGTCGACGGACGAAATGCTGCAGACGATCAACAAGTTTACGGAATAATAATGGGGAATGATGTCTCGTGATTAAATTTACGCATATCAGTAAAAAATATGACAACGGAAATTATGGTCTAAAAGATGTTTCCTTTAAGATTGAACAAGGGGAATTTGTCTACGTCGTCGGAAAAAGCGGCGCGGGCAAGTCGACTCTGCTCAAAATGTTCAATCGTGAAGACATGCCGACGTCCGGCGAAATCTTAATGGGAAACGTCAAGATTTCGAGATTGAAGAACAATCAGGTCTATAAGTTGAGACGCCAGGTCGGCGTAATCCGGCAAAAGGATTTGTTTTTGCCTAATCGAAGCGCATATGAAAACGTCGAATATGTTCTGAGTGCGTGCGAGGTTCCAAGAGAAGAATGGGACAAGCGGATTTTGGATGCATTTACGACCGTTGGCATGTGGAATTTTCGCGAGCATCGTACATATGAGTTGTCAATCGGACAACAGAAGAAAATTGCGATTGCAAGGGCAATCGTGACTTCGCCTCCGGTTTTGATCGCAGATGAGGCAACGGCCAATCTGGACAACCGGTCGGCGATGGACGTAATGAAACTTTTTAACAAGATCAACCGGCAGGGAATGACGGTCGTGTTTGCGACGCATGATTCGACGATGGTGAATACGCTGCGTCGGCGAACGTTGGAGCTTTCTTACGGCAACTTGATCAGGGATGACAAAAAAGGCGGGTATTCGGCAACGAATGATCCTAAAAACGTGTATGTATGGTAGACGCGAACGGAAGGTTAAGAGACTGACCGATATTTGAAATAATCATGGCGTCATACCGGAATTACAATTGATTTTAAATGCAGTTCAAAATATAAGCTCTGCATTTTAAAGAAAAAGTCACAAAAATTACAAATTTTAGATAAATCGTTCTATATTTTAGGCTAAAAATCACAGAAACTCCGCATAGTAACACGCGTAGTTTACTTAAAATCGCTTCATTATCAACCGATATGAATAGCATGGGATCGCTGTCAGGTTAATATGTTTTTGTGAGGTGAAAGTGGTTTTTTGCTTGATCTACACAGAGGTCAATTAGGATTAATTTCATTATTGAAAGGAAAATTATCATGAATAACAAGACAAAGAATATTGTACAAAAACTAGTGCCGGTGTTTGTCACGATCATAGCGGTAATTGCCGGATATTTCCTGTGCGTGCCGGCAAACGTTGCCACATACTGGGTATTAGCAGTTATTTTGATTGTTGCGCAAGCGGTTTATCTAGTTTTCGGCGGCAAGATTGCCAGCCAGACGGGCGTCGGCACGAACCTGAAGTTCATTGAAGAACACATGGAACAAATTGCCAACGGTGATTTGAGAAACATTGACGAATTGGCCGATACAGAAGACGACATTACGGACATGGGTCGAATCGCAACTTCGCTTCATGCGGTCGGCAATACGTTCAGGGGCTTTGCCGTTCAATGGGGCGAAGATACGAAGGACAACGAAAAGATGGTCGCAACGCTGTCATCTGCTTGCGGCAAGGCCAAGAGCTCAACGGAAAGCGTCGGCGACACGCTTGCAACGCTTTCCGATACTTCACAGGTTTTGGCACAGCATGCGCAAACGGCAACGGAAGACATCGACTCGCTTTCTTCAGACATTGAAAACATCAATGACGTGATCGGACGTCTCGGCGAATCTGCCGACAAGTCCCAGGAAACGAATCAGCGCAACACTGAAATCATGGGGGCCGTATCCAAGTCATGGAGCGCGGAACGCGAAAACCAGGCACGTCTCGTCAAGGAAATGGACGAAATGAACAAGGACATCCAAAACATCGGCAACATCGTTTCCTTGATCAACGACATTTCGGAACAAACGAACCTGCTTGCCTTGAACGCTTCCATCGAAGCTGCGCGCGCGGGTGAAGCCGGCAAGGGCTTTGCGATCGTTGCCGAAGAAGTTCGTTCCTTGGCTGAACAGTCAGGCAATTCCACGAAGAGCATTCGTGAAATCATCGAACAGATCAGAAACAAGTCTGAAAGAATCACGAGCGATCTGAACGCTGCTTATGACAACGGCGAAGAACAAAACGAAGAACTCGGTCAGGCAATGGTTGCTTCACGCGACATTTCCGACATCGTTTACGAATTCGCACAAGGCATCAAAGAGATGCAGACAAGCATTCAAGGCGTCGTTGATATCAAGGATCGCGTAACGGATGCTTACACGAACATCGCAGAAGAAATCAGCCAGACTTCAGCCGGCACGCAACAGGTTGCCGCAAGCTTCGAAGACGTGCGCGATCTGATCTCTGAATTTGAAAAGAGCGTTGATGAGTTGCAGGAAGCTGCTGACATCAAGAAACTTCAACAGGAAGCTTTTAAACTGTAAAACTAAACGATGAAAGGAATTGGCGGCAAAATGGAACAATATGTAGTATTTAAAAGTCATGATCAGCTTTTCGGATTGCCTGTAACTATTGTTCGTCGCGTTGTTGAGACAAACAAATTCATTCCGCTTCCGGAAGTTGCCGATTATGTTTTGGGCGTTTACGAATATGAAGAACAAATGCTTCCGATTATTGATCTGGGACGCAAGCTTTTCAACGATTTTACGGAACAGACGCAAGAGGCCAAGGTCATCTTGTGCAACTGGAAAGAACAATCGCTTGGAATCTACGTTGAAAAGATCGTCGGAATCGTTTATCTCGAAACGAATGATAATGAAAAAGAACTTGAAAAGGCAAAATTAAAGCGGGGCTATGTCGGCAAGTTCCTCAAGATGAAAGATGACGTCGTCATTTCGCTTGAACTTGATTATTTATTCGATAACAAGGAAGCTGATGGACTCATGGAGTCACTTGATGATTTGGAAGCTGATCAGGCTTTGAAATCCAGTGCTTCTGAGGACGGGGAAAATGAGTAGCGACGATATCAGGGTCGGAATTGCCGATTACAAAATCGGACAGGCTCCGCATCGCATCATGACGGTCGGACTTGGTTCCTGCATCGGAACGATCATCTATGATGAAAAAAGCAAAGTCGGCGGATTGAGCCACATCATGCTGCCGGACAGCAAGCCGTTTGCGGCAAAGTCTGACGTCAATCCGGCCAAATTTGCCGATACGGCAATTCCCTTGATGTATCAGCAGCTAAAAAGAAAGGTGCCAAACGGACGTTTTAAGGCAAAAGTCGTTGGCGGGGCAAATATGTTTTCTTTTAAATCCGCAACGTCAGGAACCGGCAATATCGGCCAGCGAAATGCCGAAGCCGTCATGGAGGTTTTAAAGGAACTGCGTATTCCGGTCGTATCATCGCATACAGGAGGAAATTCGGGGAGGACGATGATTGTTGACCTCAATGACTTCACCTGCATGGTGAGGATCGTTCATCAAGATGTGATTTATATTTAGAAGGGAAGATACCTCATTGATAAGAGTATTAATAGTTGATGATTCAGCTTTCATGCGCAAAGTAATCACTGACCTTTTGAAAAAGATGAATGGCGTTGAACCGGCTGAGATCGCCAGAAACGGCAAGGCTGCGGTTGATTACCTGGCAGCCCACGATGACATCGATCTTGTGCTGATGGACATTGAAATGCCAATCATGAATGGTATCGAAGCCTTAAAACAAATCAAGCAGAAATATTCAACTCCGGTTATTATGCTTAGCGCATTGAGCAACAAGGAAATTACGATCGAAGCTTTGGAACTTGGCGCAACGGATTTCGTAACGAAACCCGTTAACCTGACTGCAATCGAAAGCGATTGGACGCGCGACCTGGAAAGAAAGATCAAAGGCTCGCAGATGAAAAAAAACGAGCGTCTTCATCCGACGATTGAGCGAGACAAAAAACTTCGCCGGGAAGTTGCGCTCAAGGAAAAGAAGACGGATGTGGAACTCAACCGCGGAGTCCATGCTTTGGTGATCGGTTCTTCAACCGGCGGACCAAGATCGCTTTTGACTGTGGCAAAGGCTTTGCCAAGAAGATCCAAGGTTCCGATTTTTATTGTTCAGCACATGCCGAAAGGTTTTACGAAATCATTTGCTGAAAGGCTCGATGCCGAATGCGGACCGCACGTCGTTGAAGCACAGGACGGAATGTTGGTCGAGCCGAATACGGTTTATCTGGCTCCTGGCGATTATCATATGACGACGGACGGCATCAAGATTTACTTGAATCAGGAACCAAAGCTTCACGGAACCAGACCTGCAGTCGACTATCTGTTCAAAAGCGCAGCTAAGGCTTATCACAATCATTTGGTCGCGGTCATCCTGACCGGCATGGGCCATGACGGTGCTGACGGAATGGTCGAGATTGCTAAAAACGGTGGTTATAATTTTGCGCAAAACAAAGAAACGTGCGTCGTCTTCGGAATGCCGAGGGCCGCAATTGAAAAAGGAGTCGTAAACGAAGTCCTCGGACTTGATGAGATTGCAACTAGAGTAAATCGGATTGTTAGGTGATCAAGATGGCAATGAACTTTGATTTTTTCAACAAATGGGTGCAGGATAATTTGGGCATTCGTTTGGAAGCATATAAGGAACGTCAAATGCAGCGTCGAATCGGAAATATTATGCAGACGACGGGAGCCAAGACTTTGGAAGAATATGCGAAGATTCTTTCAAAAGACAGCAAGGCTCGCGAAGAGTTTATCGAGCATTTGACGATCAACGTGACTGAATTCTACAGAAACAAAGATATTTTCGACGAGTTCGAAGACGTTTTGAAAAAAATCGTGGTAAAGAATACGTCAAGACCAAAGATTTGGAGCGCAGCCTGCTCTACCGGGGCTGAACCGTACACGCTCGCAATGATTCTTGACAAAAACAAAATCAACGGTTCGATCGTCGCGACGGATATCGACAAGGTTATCCTGGACAAGGCGAAAAGCGGAAGATATTCTTTGCACGAGCTTAAGAACGTTTCAAAAACAGATATCAGCAATTATTTTTCAAAAAGAGAAGATGGCGATTACGAAGTAAAGCCCGGTTTGAAACAAAAAATCACTTTCAAACGACACGATTTGCTGAAGGATTGCTACGAAAGTCGCTGCGACGTGATCGTGTGTCGGAACGTGACGATCTACTTCAAGCCTGATGCCCGTGACGAAGTTTATCAGAATTTTGCTGATGCGCTCAACAAGGGCGGAATTTTCTTCACCGGTGCAACGGAAACGATCAATAATCCCGAACAGTTCGGATTGAAGAAGGTTGCTTCATTCATCTATCAAAAGGCATAAGCTGAAGAGAAGGAGGAAAAAAATTCATGGCTGATGACAACAGTGTTTATCGCGATCTCTTCTTTGAAGAAAGTGATGACAATTTACAAACATTAAATGACAGTATTCTTGAACTTGAACAGGAACCGGACAACATTGACTTGATCAACAGCATCTTCCGCGTTGCCCATACCTTAAAAGGCATGTCCGCAACGATGGGATATGACGTTATGACCAAACTTACGCATAAGATGGAAGACATGTTCGACCTTTTCAAGACCGGCAAAATGAAGATCAACACGGATCATATCTCGCTTGTTTTCAAGTGCCTGGACAAGCTGCAGGAACTTGTTGACGATCTGCGCGACGATAAAGAGCTTGAAGAAAGCCAGATTACGGATCTTTGGAACGAGCTTGATCGCGTCGAATCATCTGCAGGCGCAGGCGAAGCCGAAGCTCCTGCTGCTCCGGTTGAGGAACATGACGAAGGTGCTTTGTCGACGAAATTCGAACGTTATGACGATGCCGATACGGACGTCGTCAATGGGGCCAAAGCTGATGGGATGAACGCTTATACGATTGCGATTCGTCTTGATAAAGACACGATGCTCAAAGGGCCGCGCGTGTTCCTGATTACGGAACATCTCGAAAAAAACGGCGAAATCATCAGGACGGAACCATCGGCCGACTTGCTTGAAGACGGAGATTTTGATACTGATTTCAGAATGATCTATCTGACCAAGGACAGCGTTGACGACGTCAAGAATATCATCGAATCAAATACGGAAATCGACAGCTATATCGTTGAAGAATTCAAGGAACCCGCTGCTGAAGAAGAAAAAGCCGAAGAAAAAACTGAAACAGAAGAAAAGAAAACAGAAGAAAAACCTGCTGAAGAAAAGAAGCCGGCCGCAAAGAAACCTGCAGCCAAAACGCAGGCACCTGCGCACAAGGCTAAAAATCAAGCAATTCGTGTCGATCTGACAAGGCTTGATCGATTCTTGAACCTCGTTTCAGAAATCGTTGTCTACCGCAATCAGTTGGAAGACGCAACTGATCGCGAAAGCATCGGCGAGATTCGCGATTCTTTGGAGCAGGTTTCCCGATTGACTTCCGAATTGCAGGATCTTGTTTTGAAGATCCGCATGCAGCAAGTCAGCGTCGTCTTCTCTCGCTTCCCGCGCATGGTGCGCGACTTGTCCAACCAGTTGAACAAGGAAATGAAGCTTGAAATCATCGGTGAAGAAACGGAATTGGACAAGACGGTCGTTTCTGAACTTTCAGAACCGTTGATTCACTTGCTCAGGAATTCAGCGGATCACGGCATTGAAGATCCTGAAACAAGAAAGAAGCTCGGCAAGCCTGAAGTCGGGACGATTACCCTTGCGGCTTATCAAGAAGGAAACAAGGTTTTGATCACGCTGTCTGACGATGGCAAGGGATTGAAACCTGAAATCATCAAGGCAAGTGCTGAAAAGAAGGGCATCGATACGACGGGAATGACCGATCGCGAGCTTCAAATGCTTGTCTTCCACCCGGGATTCTCGACTGCCAAGAAGATTACGAACATTTCAGGACGCGGTGTTGGTCTTGATGCCGTTCAGGCAAAGATTGCCGAACTTGGCGGATCCATCGAAATGGACAGCAAAGTTGATGTCGGAACGACATTTATCATAAAATTACCATTAACTTTATCAATTATTCAAGCTTTAATGGTACAAATTGGTAAGGAGAGTTTTGCGATTCCGTTGGATGTTGTTGAACGCGTCGTAATGGTTCGCGAAAAAGACATCATGCAAACCTCCAATCAAGAAGTATGCAAGTTCCAAGAAGGCTTGATTCCGATCATCAGAACGGACAAGCTGCTTCAGGTGCCGTCTTCTTCATCAGACAAGAAGTATGCGATCATCGTCAAGATCGGCAAGCAATACTACGGCGTGCTGGTTGACAAAATGGTCGGACAGCAAGAAATCGTGATTAAAAAGATCGATCCGATGCTTCAAAGGATCAAGAAGTATCAGGGCGCAACGATTCTTGGAAACGGCTCAATTGCTTTGATTCTTGACGTAAATGCAATTTGCAACAGTCGACAGTAAGGGGCATTGCCATGGATAAGAGATACACCGATTTAGAACTTGACGGACTGAAAGAAATTATGAATATCGGCGGCGGAAATGCTGCAACGAGCATTTCGCAAATGGTGAACAGCAAAATCGACATGAAGGTTCCGAGCGTGGAAATCTTGTCATACGGAGATTTATACAAGCGCGTGATAGCCGATGATGTCGAAGTGCATGCGATTTTAAGCCGATTCGTGGGCGATTTTGAAGGAGCATTGCTGTTCGTGCTTTCTGACGCTGCAGCAGACAAGCTTGCCGGACTGATGATGGGAAGCGATGTCGAAGGAGTTTCCAGAGAAGTCAAGGCTTCAGCCGTGAGCGAGCTGACGAACATCGTGGCAAACTCGTTTCTTCGGGCAATCGGGACGATGCTTAACATCCAGCTGATTGCTTCATTGCCTGCAACCTCATATGATTATTTCGGTGCCGTAATTTCAAGCGTATATATGGCGTTGGATCAGTATGACGAGCAAGTGATGGTAATCAGAAACGAGTTCTTGTATATGGATGACAAGTTGGATGCATCGCTGTTTTTGATACCTGAAGTCGGCATGCTTGACAGAATGTTTAAGTCATTAGGAATTTGAGAGGAGATAACTACAGTGGCAAAAAGAATTTTAATCGTAGACGACGCGGTCTTCATGCGTATGAAATTGAAGGACATTTTGGAAAAGAACGGCTATGAAGTAGCCGGAGAAGCACAAAACGGTCAAGAAGCTTTTGACAAGTATCAAGCTGAAAAGCCGGATCTTGTCACGATGGACATCACGATGCCTGAAGTTGACGGACTTCAAGCTTTGAAGATGATCAAGCAGGCAGATGCCAACGCCAAAGTCGTTATGTGCAGTGCCATGGGTCAGCAAGGCATGGTTATGGATGCGATCAAGTCAGGCGCTGTTGACTTCATCGTTAAGCCGTTCGATACGGAACGTGTTATCCAGTCCTTGGACAAAGCACTTTCTTAATGATTTGGAGATGATATTATGCAGATGATCATGTTCAAAATGAGCGATGAGTATTATCTGATTTCAGCTAAGTCGGTTGAAGAAATCATCGATACGGTTCCGATTACATACGTTCCGCTTGCTCCGAACTGGGTCAAGGGGTTGATCAACCTTCGCGGCAACGTGATGACCGTAATCGGATTATCCGAGCTGATCGGGATTCCTTCTCCTGAAAAATGCATGAACATCCTCATTATGAAAAATGAAGAAAATGAAGAAGAGCGAAAAGGACTTCTGATCGAAGAAGTCAGCGAAGTCGTCGACATCAACGAGGAAGACATCGAGCTTCCGCCTGAGAAGTCGGATCAGACGTCTTACGTCGGGGTCGTTTCGTTTGAAGACAAGGTTGCCAATGTCGTCAACGTTTCAAAAATGATTTTTGAAGAAAACACGGCAAAGGCATAAAAACAGTCAGCAGTTAGTTGTTTGATCAGGAATTTAAATCGGAAAAGGAAGGATACATGTGGATCAGGTACTGTCGCAAGAAGAAATCGACGCTCTTCTCAACGCAATGAACACCGGCGAGATCAGCGAAGATACAATCGAAGAGGAAAAAAACGATGCGCCTAAAGTCAGAGAATACGACTTCAGACGCCCAACGCGCCTTTCAAAAGAATATATCAATACCTTGCACATGATCTTCGAGGACTTTTCCAAGATGACCGGTAATGTATTGTCAACGCAGCTCAGGACGAATGTGTCCGTTGATCTGGCCGCAATCGAACAGATCAGCTACGATGAATTCATGCATTCGATTCCAAGAGTAACCTTGCTTGGGATGTTCCACTCCGAGCCTTTAAAAGGCTCGCAGCTGTTGGAAATCAATCCCCAGTTATGCAGTTTGATGGTTGAACTTTTATGCGGGGGACTCGACGTCAGGACGCAGCATCCGGACGAAAAGATTCCTTCGATTGAATCGTTTTCGGATATTGATTTGGCATTGATGCGTGAACTGTTCAAGGAAATCGTGAATGTTTACAAGACGTCATGGAAAGATATCGTTGAGCTCAATTCGAAGTTTGACACGATCGATACGAATCCGCAGCTTTCACAGGCAATGTCGCCAAATGAACCAGTCGTGTTAGTAACCTTTACAGTCAAGGTGTTTGGAATCAGCACTTTCATCAACTTATGCATTCCGTATGTCTTCTTTGAAGGTATTTTGGACAAATTAAGTATCCGTAATTGGTTCGATTCCAGCAAAGACGACAATGAAGATGATTCACTTGAAATCAAACGCGGATTGAACAACGTCGAGATGGTGATCGAGACGAAACTTGGCGATGCGCAAATGAGTTTTGCGGACTTCTTGAACTTGGAAGCAGGGGATGTCATTCGACTGGATAAGAAGACGACTTCACCGCTGGAAACTTATATTGAAGGTGAACCATTCTTTTATGTCAAGCCAGGTCAAAAGGATGGACAGTTGGCAATCGAATTACTGGATAAGATGGAAGGAGAAGAAGATCAATGAGCGACGGTTTATCACAAGCAGAAATTGATGCATTGATGAATGGCGGTTCAGCCGCAGCAGAAGACGACAGCAAAGAAGAAAAAGTAGAAGAAAAGACGGAAGAACAATCTGAAGCAGAGATTGAAAAAGAAGCCGTGGAAGATGCAACGCTTGACGTTGACGATGAGATCATCGCCGGCATGGACGAACAGGCTCGAATGGACCTGATCGGAGAAGTCGGCAACATTTCGATGTCGCAGGCGGCAACGACGCTTTCTTCGATTCTTAATCACCGCGTTTCGATTACGACGCCAAGAGTAACGAAGATCAGATTCGCTTCCTTGATGGAAGGAATCAAAACGCCTAAGGTCGCAACGACGGTTGAATATAAGGAAGGCGTGATCGGGACGAACCTGATGCTTTTACAGGTCAGGGATGCTTCGATCATTGCCGACCTGATGATGGGCGGTCCCGGAAACGCCAAAGAGGATGCCGAATTCGGGGATCTGGAATTAAGTGCCGTTGCTGAAGCCATGAACCAGATGATCGGTTCTGCTTCAACTTCCATGGCAACGATGATCAATCGCAAGGTCGATATTTTGCCGCCAATGGTCAAACTTTGGGGAGAACCGGACAACATCAGCTATGACGGCATCAATCCCGACAGCATCGTCTATCGAATTTCGTTCAATCTGGACGTTGAAGGACTGATTGAAAGTGAAATCATGCAGATTTTCACGAAAGAAATGGTCAACGATATTGCGGCCGCAATGATGGCCGACAAGGCAACGGTCGTTAACGATCGCGAGGTTCCTGCAGAAGAGCAGCCTGAACCGGCTCCGGCTGCTGCTCCGACCCCTCAACCGCAGCCGCAAGCTCAGCCTCAACCGCAGCCGCAAGCTCAGCCTCAGCCACAACCGCAAGTCGCACCGCAGCCGGCACCGCAACCGAAGCAGCCGCCTGTTGAAGTCAGTCAGCCTTCGTTCCAAACGCTCGATGGTCATGCACAGGTCGAAGGAGACAATCTTGACCTGTTGATGGACATTCCGCTTAACTTGAGCGTCGTGCTCGGAACAAGCAAGAAGTCCGTGCGTGAGATTCTCAGTTTCAACACCGGTTCGGTTATCGAACTTGAGAAACTGACCGATGAGCCGCTTGATATTTTGCTCAACGGCAAATTGATCGCTCAAGGCGAAGTCGTCGTCATCAATGACAACTTTGGCGTTCGCATCACGAATATTTTGTCACAGAGCCAAAGAATCAATAACATGCGCTAAATAAAAAAGGAGCCTGTCAGTGGCTTCTTTTTTATTTAAGAATTTTATTTCGCTTTGTCTTCCAAAAAAATTCATTATTTTGAAAAAATCGAATTTTGAGGTTTAACTTTTTTTCTACCTGTCGATATAATATATTGAGCAGAAAAATCGTTTAAGGAGGCGAACTTCCATGAAGATCCAAAGAAGTTATACAGAATATACGAACTTACCAACCGTTAAGGGTTCTAAGAACGTTGCCAAGCAAAGTCAAGCAATCAATGCTTCAAATGACAAGATCAACCTTTCAGACACGGCAAAGAAGCTTCTTTGCCGTGCTGAAGTCCAGTCTTCTCATTCAGGCATCGATCCCGACAAGGTTGCACGTTTGAAGGCCGCTATTAACGACGGCTCATACCAGGTATCAGCTGAAAAGATTGCTGATAAAATGCTTGATGCCGTCGATGAAGAGAGGGCATAAACATGAACGAGGCCGAATTTCAACGCAATTTAACGAGATTCAAAGCTGTTTTGAAGCGCGAAAAGCGCTATCTGATTAAAAATGACGGTGAAAAGGTGACCGAAACGGTTTCCCAAAAAGAGAAGTTCATTCCGATTTTTGAAAACTATGACGGTCCCGTTTCTGATAAAACAAAAGCAATGATTGATGAGATTCAGGAATTGCAATCAGTCAACCTGATGCTGACGAATCAGGCAATTGCTTTTCAAAAGACATTGATGGATGCGATTCAAGCCAATCTGAAACAGCCAAGCGGAACGTATTCGAAGTACAATCAGATGCCAAAGGAAAGTTCGGTGTCTCTGGTTGATCAGCAGGCTTAAGAGGAGGAGAAGACATGTCAGGTTTATTTGGCACATTGGGCACGGCCACGAGCGGCATCACTGCCAATCAGGTTGCCCTTCAGACAACTGCACATAATATTGCGAACACGAATACGGACGGCTATTCAAGACAACGTGTCCACATGACGACGAAGCCTCCATACGTGATCGCGGGAACCGGAACAATCGGAACGGGCGTTAACGTTACCGGCGTAGAACGCGTGGTTGACGAGTTCGTTCGTTCTCAGATTCGTGAAGCAAATTCTAAATATACTTACAATACGCAAAAATCAGACACGCTCGGTCAGTTGGAAGATATTTTGCATGAACCGTCAGAAGACGGCGTGATCAAGTCGCTCAACACTTTGACCGACAGTTGGCAAAAATTGGCAGAAAACCCTGAACTTGGGACTTCCAAGACTTTGGTCGTTGAAAATGCCAACTCGTTTGCTGATTCGATTCACCAAATGGCAACGCAGATCAATCAGCTGCACAAGGATTCGATTTCGAATCTGCAAAAATCAGTGCTTGATTTCAATGAAAAGATTGATCAACTGGCAGACATCAACAAGAAAGTGTTCACGTTGACGTCTCGCGGCGAAACGCCAAACGACTTGCTTGATCAGCGCGATATCCTGTTGAAGGATATTTCCGGTCTCGTCAACATCAATACCGAATTTGACGAATACGGCCGCACGACTCTTTCCGTTGACGGTCAAACGATTCTTGACTTCAAGAATGAAACGCACAACACGCTCAGCGTCGTTGTCGGAACTGATGCCAACGGCAATGCGCTCGTTTCCGATCGCGGCGATTCATCAAAGGCAAACGTTGCTTTGGGTCGTCAGGCCGAAGTCGGCACGGTCATGCTGACGAAGAAAGATGATGCTGGCAACACGGCTTATTCCGAAATCAAGACGTCAGAAGGCGACATGGGCGGCTATCAGGAATCTGCCAAGGAAATCCTTGAACATATGGACGAATTGAACGACTTCATCGCAAAAATCGGCAAGGCCACCAACATGGTCATGACCGGCGGACAAAACAAGCTTGACGGATTCTTCACGTTGGGAAATGATCCTTCAAGATATGCGCTTGACTTCAAGGTCAACGATGCGATTGCGAAGGATCCTTCAAAGATTCCGGCCGGAAAGGCGCTTGACGGCACGGGCAGTGCCGGCGACGGCTCTAGAGCGTTGGCCGTTTCCTGGGCAATGAAGACGAAGTTCAAGACACCGGTCAGGGATGCCGATCTTGATACTTACGACGAATCAACGATGAAATTTAACGAAAGCCAGGACGGCCAGACGTTTGCCGAAACGTTCAACAATATCGTGACGAAAAACGGGATCTCAAAGCAAAAGGCAGACAACATGGCGGCTGCACAGAAGGTTGTCCTGAACAACTTGGAAAACAAGAACGAATCAATGTCAGGTGTCAACATCAACGAAGAAATGTCCGACGTGATCAAGTTCCAACAAGGCTTCCAGGCAAATACCAGAGTGCTGAGCGTAATTGCAGAAATGCTCGATACGCTTGTCAACAAGACGGGGGTGTGATTTAGATGCGAATTTCGACTAACATGGTTAATGCCGATTTCTTGAATAATCTGGCAACAACGACAAACAAGGTTCAAAGTACGATGAATCAGCTGGCAAGTCTGAAGGAAGTCAACAAGGCTTCCGACAATCCGTTGCTTGTTTCGAAGATTCTTGACTTGAACGTGTCTATTTCACAAAACAGTTCATACGCAATGACGATCAGCGATGCCAAGGACTGGACGACGACTCAGGACGGTGCTTTGCAGTTGGTTGAGAAGTCAATGAACAACATCCGCAACATTATCGTTGCCGTCAACAACTCGGGTTCTTTGACCGATTCCGAATATAAGGCATACAAGTCCGAACTTCAACAAGAAATCGGCACGGTCGTCGACGCAATGAACACCAACTACGACGGTCGCTACATCTTTGGCGGATCGAAGACGACGGAACCGCCGTTTGAAGTTACGAAGGATGCAAACGGCGAAGTCAACGGCTTGAAGTATAACGGAGATGAAACCAATCTTGCGCGTGAAATTTCCAACGGCGTTTCGATCAACCTGCTGACCAACGGCAATTCGGTCATGAACGCCCAAGGTGCCGGAAAAGATTTGGGAACGTTCTTTAACGAACTCGTTGCCGACCTTGACAAGCATGACGAAGCCTCGATTTCAGACTTATCGAAGAAGCTCGGCGAAGTCGACGTGTTCAAGAACAACATCGTCAACTACAATACTCGCATCGGGGCAATCGAAAACCGGATCGATGCGGCCAAAGATCGCAACGACAGCGAGAAGATAACGTTGAAGAACACGTTGTCGACGCGACAGGACGTTGATATTGCGCAAAAGTACATGGAATATCAAAACCAGATGCTTGCTTACAAGTCAACGCTTGCGATGGGCACGAAGATCATGCAGACGACGGTACTTGATTATATGTAAGAAAAAACTTGGGACTCAAGCGAGTTCCAAGTTTTTTCATTTCTATGAATTAAGCTTATCGTACCTGCTGCTGATTCCGTTCATGACGTCAGCAAACAGCATCTCAGTGATTTCTTCTTCATTAAAAAGCATTTTTAAAATCGAGTCCGTCAAAAGCTTGCGTGCGCTTTGCTTGAGCGCAGCAATCGGAGTATCATCTTCATTAAATTCCGTTTGACAAAATTTCTCATAGATTTCAATCGTTTTGTTCAAATTAAACGCGTTCAAAACTTCACCGATGACCTGGTGTTCTTTTTCATAGATATATCTGCAGTTTTTCTTGTTTTCAAAGTACATTTGCGGTGACGTTGGCAAGAGATAGCATGTTTGACTGTCGCAAAACGTGACGGCCATCGTTTTTTCACCGGAACGCAGGTCGAGTTTGACCTTGTTCAGCATGATCCAGTTCGTTGAATGACGATACGTTCCGCCAAGCGGCATAAGCTCAATTTCCCCCCACACGTAGCTCAAAGGAGCGATGCGCTTTTTTTGCTTAAGCCCAAGGCAGGCACGGTCGACGAAAAGCCCGATTCCCTGCGTTTCGATCAATTCGTTGATCAGGCGCTTGGTCTGTTTTTGAGTAACGATCACGCGGTCAGCTTCAACGAGCATGGCATTGATCCTGGCAAATTCAGGGTATTCATCCTCATTTGGTCTGAAGTTCAGGATCAGATTGGTTTTGCAAATATCGATCTTTGCTTCTCTTTCAAACACGGCATGTCGCATCAAATGCTTGAAGCCGTCTTTTGAAAAATCAACTACCTGACAACAAGCGCAGTTTGATTCCTGTTTTTTGTTCATATAATTCCCCCAGTAACAGTTAAATTTTGGCATTCTTTTGGAAAAGAACAATTTCAGTTTAAAATGTAATTTAAATTAAATCAAGTTTTTTCTTTATTTTAACATAAATGTAATATTAGTTTTTGGCGCGTTTCAAGCCAAGTGGACTAAAGGCTTCTGTTTAACAAAAATGACGACTGTTTTCGGTTAAAAACAGCTTGTTAAAAAAATGCGCCAAAATGAGATTACAGGTTTATTCAGATCAAAGAGTCCCTTAAAATAACAACTATCTTGAAAAACGGGGGATGTTTATGGGAGAACATGAAGAAGAAGCAGTCGAATATATGAAAGAAAAAAATCATGAGGGAATGATCTACGGAATCATCAAGCGCTTCGGCATAAGCAGGTATTCAAGCAGCTATGATGATTACGTCGTGTTGGGGATGATTTTGTTCGTCAAAGGCTACGTCGAATTGATGAACAGGGATCCTGACTCAGAAGAAAACAGAATCAACGCATATTTGTATCAAAAGATAAAATGGGGGATTCTGGACGAATTGAGAAGAAAAAAGCGTGAAGAAGAACACAGAACGGATGTCGTCGATGAAACGTCCAATGATTATTTTGCCAAGCTTCCTGACAATGACGTTGATGCTGAAACACTGATCACCATCAAGGATCAGTTAAGCGAACTGTTCAAAAGATGCAACGAGTTTGAACGCGAATATCTTGAATATAAATTGAAAGGATACACCGAAATGGAGATTTCGCGGCATCTGAAACAGACGCATACCAAAGTTTATCGTGCGCGCAACAGCATCAGACGGATGGCTTGTGAAATATTTGATAAAAACTAGAATGAAATGTGAAAAAATACTGGAATTTTTTAATTAAACTATGTAAAATGTTAGATGAGCAGCGATGGGGGTCTCTGCTCAATAATCATCAAAAGAAAATGAGGTCAAAGGTATGAAAACGGGTACAAAAGTTAAGGAGAGCGTTCTGGCGCAGGCATGCGATTTATGTTTCGGACGCTATTACTTCATCTCGCAGCCAGCCGTTTCAATCTTCGGAGCGGAACGGGAAGATGCTGCTTTTTTCTCCGTAATTGCAGATAATAAGGAAAACTTCAATTATCGCTTGGTCGAAGAATACGATGAAGAAAAGCGTCTCAGTCGTCTGGACATTGTTTTGACTGCTGGCGACAGCCGACCTGTCGTCTTGGATCTGCTCCGCGAATCCGGGATTGAAGATCTTGACACCTCATCTTTCGAATATAAGATGCTTATGAAAGAATCCTCTTTGATTATGCGCTGGTTCAGACGTCGTTTCAAGCGCGAAACATCGTTTTGAGCGAGCATGAATGTTATTAACTGATTACGCTAAAGCTGCCGTCCGTTTCGGACGGCAGTTTTTTTGCGAAAAATTTCAAGAAACTGCTTAAAAGATCGGAGATGCTGTCGATATCTAAATATGTAATCAGTTAATGATACAAGAGAAATGGAGGAATTTAATATGCGTATTAACACGAATATTGCAGCTATGAACACATACAGCCGTTTGACAGCTGCAAATACCGCAAAGACAAACTCATTGGCAAAACTTTCATCCGGTTCACGTATCAATAAGGCCGGCGATGACGCTGCAGGTTTGGCAATTTCAGAAAAGATGAAGTCACAAATCGGTGGTTTGACACAAGCAAAGCGCAATGCCCAAGACGGCATCTCTTTGGTTCAAACAGCCGAAGGTGCTTTGAACGAATCACACAGCATTCTTGAACGTATGCGTGATTTGGCAGTTCAAGGCGCAAACGATACGTTGACATCAGATGATCGTGGTTCCATCAACAAGGAATTGACGGCTCTTCATGAAGAACTTACCCGTATTGCTTCAACGACTGAATACAACACGAAGAATTTGTTAAACAAGGAAAATAATGATTTCACATTCCAAATCGGTGCCAATGAAAACCAAACGCTTACGGTTAAAATCAGTGCTATGGATGGTAAGACGTTGCTTAAATCAGATGCCAACAAGTTCATTATTGATTCAAAAGCTTCTAACGTACGCAAGGATGGCGGCATGATTAGCGTAATCGATAAAGCTATCTCAACAGTTTCCGATCAACGTGCTGCACTCGGTGCCGTTCAAAATCGTTTGGAACATACGATCAACAACTTGACGGCAACGAACGAAAACTTGTCGGATGCCAACTCACGTATCCGTGACGTTGACATGGCTGAAGAAATGATGACGTTCACGAAGAGCAACATTCTTTCTCAAGCTGCAACATCAATGCTTGCGCAAGCAAACGCAATGCCAAACTCAGTGCTTAACCTTCTTCAAGGCTAAGAACAAGTTTGCTGATAAAAAAGCGACAATCGATTCGGTTGTCGCTTTTTTTTATTATTTTAAGAAATTTTTGGCATCCTTCAGAAAACTGAAGACAATTAACAACAAGATGATTCCGATCGGAAATGCCGCAATGATGCTGACGCTTTGAAGGCTTGACATTGAACTTTTTGAAAAGAGCAGCGAAATCGGCAAGATGATCAAAAGAACGCACCACAATAGTTGAATTGAAACAGGCGGTTTTTCGTTTTCTTTCAGATTGCGACAACCATATCCTGAGGCCGTTAAGGCAATTGAATCAAAGGAAGTCGCATAAAAAGCAATCATCGTGATTGAAATCAAAATCATCGTCAATTGCGGATAGGGGAGAGTTTCAACGATTGAAACGACTGTTGAATAGATGTCGTTTGTTTTGTGATACTGAAGCAAAAAATCAACTTTTCCGGTCATTTGAAGCCCCATCGAATAGTTTCCCAAAATGATGAAGCTAACCAACGTTGATCCGCTGCCAAACAAATATCCGCCCAGAATCGTTTGCCTGATCGTACGTCCTTTTGAGATGCTGCCGATGAAGAACGGTGCTGCAACGCACCAAACCATCCAGTAAGCCCAGTAATAAACCGTCCAGTTTTGCGGAAAGCTTGTTTTTCGCAACGGATCTTCAAAACATGACAGCTCTAAAAAGTTTTGCGTCATTTTCCCGAATGATTCAAAACCTGTTTCGATAATATATCTCGTTTGTCCTCCGAACAAAAGAACATATGCCAGCAATAAGAAAAACAAGATTACGCAGAAATTGGCGAGAATGCTGATTCCTTTTGATTTTTTTAAAACGGCATAAGTGTATATTATAAAGGTGATGACTAAAATAAACTCACTGATAATCGTGCATGAAACGTTCAGGCTGAAAATTTTGATGATAAATGTCGAGATTAGAGGAGTTGCTACGCTAAAAGTCGTCGCTGTCCCGGCAATCAGCGAAAAAACGGCTGTCAAATCAATCAACCTGCCGAACGGTCCGTCTGTTTTATTTTTCAACAGCGGCCGACATGCTTCTGAGTATTTTTGATTCTGCCTTTTTCTGACGTGAAGCATAAAGCCAAATGAAACGGCCAAAACCAAATAAAAACTCCAAGGAATAAATCCCCAGTGAAACAATGGATAGACGCCGGCCCATTCCTGGATGCGACCCATTTCTTTGATGTGTGGGTCAGATGCATAAGCGAGCCACTCTGAAAAAGAGTAAAACAAAATATCCGCAGCAAGCCCGCAGGTAAACATCATCGTGCCCCATGTCCAAAATTTGTACTTGGGTTGTTCGTTTTTTTGACCTAAAACAATTTTGCCGTAATCTGAAAATGCTATATAAAGCGAAACAATGAAAAAGAACAATCCGATGGCAAGATAGTACGTTCCGAAGTCATTGCACAAAAAGAATCGAACCTGTTGAATTAGCTTGTTTGATTTTTCAGGAAATCTGACGAAGACAGCGCAAAGAAAAGCAATGGAAACGAAAGGAATCAGCGTGATTATCCAATCAATCTTATGAAATTCTTTTTTCATAAGTCCTTGCTCCGCTCTTTCAAAAGAGATTCATTGAGTGCCTCTAAATCTTTGATGCTGTCGATTTCGATGACGTCACTTGACGACATTTCAAAGATGCCGAGCTGGTAGTGGTCAGGATGACAGAACATGGCAACGTCATCCCAATAAGCCTGATGGTTATGCTTTTGAACAAATTCAAGTTCTAAATCTTGTCTGAGTTGAAAAGAATCACGTTTTGTCCATCTTGAGATGCCATAAAGCTGAAATCCGCATTGACCGCCATTTCGACTGCAGGAAACGACTGTTCCGTTTTTTGTTTGTTGAAGCCATTCGTTCGTACCTTGCGTAATATAAACGCTGTTATACCCTGAACGTTCAAAAAAAGGCGTCAGGACTTCCTGGTTTTTGATGATTTGATCTCCGTCGATAATCATTGTTTCATCAAGAAAATTCCTGGCAACATATAAAGAAGAGATATTATTGCATTCTTGATAGTCCTCGTTGAAAATCAAATCGATGTCGGCATTAGGATATTTATCAGGAAGATATGCGAAACAATCTTTTAAATATCCGGTGACGATATGAATCTCCGAGATGTTGTTTGCAAGCAGCCCGTCGATGATTGATTCGATCATGACGACTCCTCTGACTTTAAGAAGGGGCTTGGGAACAGTCAGCGTCAGCGGACGCAAACGAGTCCCCAAGCCTGATGCCATGATGATGGCTCTTTTTATTTTGTTCATAAAAATTCCCCCAGTTCTTTTTCTGCCAATCGATAATATTCTTTGGCGTAGCGATACTGCCTCAAAGAGTATTCACCGAAATCTATTCCCAGTTGATATTTGTATTCGCACCAATTGCTCCACAACAGGCCGCACGCTGAAACGTAGCAGTAGATTTTTAAGCGAATGTTTTCGGGACAGTTGTTTTTGAAATAAAGATCGGTCAGTTTATCGATTTCATTTTGATCATACATCGAATAGATGCAAAACATTGCAATATCGATATGCGGATCCTGCATTCCCGAATACTCCCAGTCGATCATGAAGACATCGTTTCCTTTGAGCAAAAAGTTGTCAGGAATCGCATCGATGTGACACAGAGTCTTTTTTTCGATATTTAGATCAATATACTTTCTTAATTTCATGACGTTTTTCTTGGTTGTTTCATAATCACTGTATGCTGATACTTTATTTGGCCAAAGCGATTCATAAAATTCGATTTGATCAAACAAAGAAAATTCGTGATCAACACAAAGGTTCGCCTCGTGCAATGATCTCAGTTTGTTCATGCACAGCGAAACTTCCGAAAAATTATGCGCATCGCATGGGTGAGATCCTTCAATAAAGCATGTCAGTTTATATCCGTTTGAGCTGTCAATGTACAGAGGTTCATCGACAACTGTCATTCCTTTCAATGCTAAATAATTTCTGCATTCGTTGTTTCTGTTGATGAGATGACCGGTTCCTTCGCCGGGAATACGCATGATGTAGCGTGTTCCTTTTGCCGTAAAAATGAATGAGCGATTAGTCATGCCTTTTTTTAACGTGTTGATGTCATGAATGTCTTCAGGAACGATTTTCAACGTTTTACAGATGATATCAATGGCTTGATTATTAAGATGATCAGATTTTGAATCAGCCGTTCGCAATTGTTCGTAAGTATTGATTTCAATAACGTCGTTATCAGAAATTTCTTTTGCAAGGATGCACAGCTTGTTGTTGGATTCTAATGCTTTTTCCCAGAAACTTTGATCGTACGTAGAATCAGAACACAAAGCATCGATTCTTTCTCTGATCATTTTTGCATCTTGACTGGTCAGATAGCAAAGACCGATCATTCGATTTCCTTTTTTTGATTTCACCAATTCATATTTGCGGTTGATTCTGTAAGAAGATTCATCGGTTTTGCAATCTGAAACCATGTACCAAGAAGAAAACTCGACTTTTGAAAAAGGATTTTCTTTAAAATAAAGATCGCAAGGGATGATATAGCAATTAGCAAGCTTTTTTTCAGCCAGTTTTAATGAATAAAGATTGTTCTTTTCGGAGTATTTTGAATTTACGATCAATTGGACGTTGAACTTGTCAATCAGATACTCGTACTTTTCTTTCATGAAACCGACAATGACAACGATATCAGAGATGCCGGCTTCATGAAGCTGTTTAATTAAACGCTCAATCAAGACTTCTCCCTTGACACGCAAAATTCCCTTTGACGTTTCAACATTGATTGGTACCATCCGCATCCCTGAACCAGCGGCTAAAATAACGGCTGATTTTGGCGATGTTTTTCAACCAAGTTGATCAGTTTGTTTGTTATGCGATTGTTGTTTGAAAGATATCCTTTTTGTTTGAGCGATTTGATTGTTTTGTTGACAAGTCCAAGAGACAGATGAATTCTTTCAGAAATCTGACGCTGCGTAAGTTTTGAATCTTTCAATAACAATGCTAAAATGTCCGACTCATGTTTGTTCATAAAAATACCCATCTCCTTTTTCGCGAACACAATATTTATATCGAACTATTTCGGAATGATTTAAATAAAAATCATCGATTACCTTAGATTTTTCAATCGTTCTTTTGCTGGATCGTAATCATTGCACTTTTTATATGCTTTGATTGCTTTTTCTTTAAAGCCCAAAACTTCATAAATGACGCCGATGTTAAACCAAGCAGCAAAGCTGTTTGCGCCAGGACGGCTTGAATCAGCGAATTCAGTGGCTTTTTTAAAGCATCTGACAGCTTCGTCAAAATTTCCGAGATTCATGTAGACATGGCCAAACATAAAGTATCCATCGGCATCTTCGTAGGGGTAGCCGTAAAAGTTAATTATTTCAGCTGCTTTTTTGGCTTCATTTAAGTTGAGATAGTCAAAACATAAATCGTCAAGTGCAGAACGGAAATATTCAAAATCATGCCTGGGAGAAGTCTGCAATGATTTCAGATAGGCTTCAGAGGCGTTGACAAAGTCCTTTTGAATATCATATGTTCGACCGAGCTGATATAAGAGATAACTGTCACCTGGAGTTTCTTTGAGCTTTTTTTCAATCATTTCTCGATATACCTGTGCTTTTTTTTGATTGAGATTTTCATTTGCATAGCCATAATGAATGATTGAAACGTCCAAATCGACCATTGAACGGTTGATTTGACTTGATGAAACGAGCTGTTCATGAACTGATCCTTCAAAGTGAAAGAATTTGCGGTTGAAGATTCTTGAAACGCATCCCTTTTCAAAGGTGTGATCGCTTTGAAGATTCAAAATTTCGATTCTGCCGATATTTTCCGCATTTTTTTTTGAAAAATCAAGCAGTTGTCGGCAATTTATTTTGCTTATTTCTTCATCTGAATCCAGCGAAAAGATAAAATCATTTGTTGCTTTTTTTATGGCAAAGTTTCTTGCATCCGCAAAATTATTGTTCCACGTAAAGTCAAAGATCTGGTTCGTGTAGTTACGTGCGATTTCTTTGGTTGAATCGCTTGATCCGGTGTCTGCAATGACGATTTCATCAAAGTGATTTGATGCTGACTGCAAACATTTTTCAATCGTTTTGGCGTTGTTTTTGGTGATAATGCAAACTGAAAACGGTAATTTTTTCATTAAGATTTGAAACCTCCATTATTGATGATTCGATTATAACAATGCAATATGGAAGATTTATAAAGAAACGTTATGTAAAATTAAGCTTTTTCTGAATAAATCAGTATAGAATGCTTAAACAAATTGTTGTGTTGCCGATATAACAGTATGTAATCAGTTAATGATACAAGAGAAATGGAGGAATTTAACATGCGTATTAACACGAATATTGCAGCTATGAACACATACAGCCGTTTGACAGCTGCAAATACCGCAAAGACAAACTCATTGGCAAAACTTTCATCCGGTTCACGTATCAATAAGGCCGGCGATGACGCTGCAGGTTTGGCAATTTCAGAAAAGATGAAGTCACAAATCGGTGGTTTGACACAAGCAAAGCGCAATGCCCAAGACGGCATCTCTTTGGTTCAAACAGCCGAAGGTGCTTTGAACGAATCACACAGCATTCTTGAACGTATGCGTGATTTGGCAGTTCAAGGCGCAAACGATACGTTGACATCAGATGATCGTGGTTCCATCAACAAGGAATTGACGGCTCTTCATGAAGAACTTACCCGTATTGCTTCAACGACTGAATACAACACGAAGAATTTGTTAAACAAGGAAAATAATGATTTCACATTCCAAATCGGTGCCAATGAAAACCAAACGCTTACGGTTAAAATCAGTGCTATGGATGGTAAGACGTTGCTTAAATCAGATGCCAACAAGTTCATTATTGATTCAAAAGCTTCTAACGTACGCAAGGATGGCGGCATGATTAGCGTAATCGATAAAGCTATCTCAACAGTTTCCGATCAACGTGCTGCACTCGGTGCCGTTCAAAATCGTTTGGAACATACGATCAACAACTTGACGGCAACGAACGAAAACTTGTCGGATGCCAACTCACGTATCCGTGACGTTGACATGGCTGAAGAAATGATGACGTTCACGAAGAGCAACATTCTTTCTCAAGCTGCAACATCAATGCTTGCGCAAGCAAACGCAATGCCAAACTCAGTTTTGAACTTGCTTCAAGGTTAAAATTGAAGATAGCTTGAAATAACTTAGAAAAAGCTGTTATCCTCCTTTAAGGATGCCGGCTTTTTTTCGATACAGTAAGAGAAGAGGTGATTAGTTTGGAGACGTGGGTTGAAGAATTACCTAAGAAAAAGTTCTTTTCCAGAGTAAATACGACAGAATGTCTGGTAACGATTTCGATGCTGGTTTCGAACCGAATCGATACGGTTGAAAAATGTTTTGAATCATTTAGGCCGCTGTTGGAGCAGATTCCAAGTGAATTTATTGCGGTTGATACCGTAGGTGATGAAAAATCTGACGGTTCGGTTGACGTTGCAAGAAAATATGCTGATAAGATTGTTCATTTCGAATGGTGTGACGACTTTGCGGCGGCAAGAAATGCCGGTCTTAAGGAAGCACGGGGAAAGTGGCTGATATATCTGGATGATGATGAATGGTTTGATGATGCAGGTCCGCTGATCGATTTTTTCTCCAAACCAGAGCTTTACGAAAATTATGATCGCATTTCAATGATGGAACATAGTTATACATCGGCATCACAAATTGATTATGTCAGCAATAAATTTTCAAGAATCAGTGCGATAGTCCCAGAGTCTAAATTTGTTGATCCAGTTCATGAACTGTTAAAGGGGATTGTCTACAGAAACGAATATGATCTCAAAGAAACGTTTGTGCATCACGTCGGCTATATTGGCAAGCTAAGCGATAAGAAAGCCAAGCGCAATCAGCAAATTATGAATAAAGAGCTTGAAAAAAATCCTGGGAACTTCCATCTATGGCTTCAACAAATAGCTGGTGCAGGTGATGATGAAAAAGAAATGCTTAAATTTTCAGAAAAGGCTATTTCTACTCTTAAAAGCCGTGAGCTTGATGATTGGAATATTACTGATTGGATCGAAATTTTTCTTTACAGAATGCGTGGATATGCTCGTCTAAAAATGTGGTCTGATCTAGATGTTAATGTGGATGTGTTTTTGGAACATGTTAAGAATCCCTTTTTTAGAGGGGTAGCAGCTAAATTTGAACTCAGTCGAGATTTAAATGAAATCGGCATTGAAAAAGCAAGCAAATGGATTCACATTTACTTTGATGCGGTTGAGTATTGCGAGAAAAACAACCGAAATTCGGAAGAAATATCTTATTTCTTTGGCCATGATATCAGCAAGGATACAATGTATAATGCCGTCGAGATGTATTTTAATCTTTGTTCAAAAGAAAGTCAGGATGCGTATGAAGAAATCAAGAAGATGATTCTGGATGTGCCTTGGCATATTTTTGATGAAAAAAGGAGCAACGTTTTAGCTTCAAGTTTGAAATATGCGATTAATGAGGAAGATAGTGAAACTGTAGAATTTTTGAGTGAAAATTTCGTGACTGACGGAATCTTAAGTGATGAATTTGTAAAACAACTTGATCGAATCGATATGGGAATTGAATCCGATACTGCTCAAGAGAAATTTGATCAGATGATTGAGATGATAGATGCCAAAAGCGACTCTCTTTGGATTAAACAGCATGCCAGAAAAGAAGTTTCAGATGATGAATTGAAGAACTCATTGTGCGATGAAATAACATTCAAGTATCCGAATGAAGATCTTATCAGAATTTGCGTTGAAAACGGACATTCCCCACAAAGGTATGTTGAAAATGTTTCATTTGAAGATGTTTCAAAATCGGTCAGTGCAATTATCACGAAAGAATCGATGCATCTTGATGGAATTCCTGGATTTGCATCAAGAATCGAATCCGTTTGGGAAAGTACAGTGCAAAGAAACTATCTGTTGGCTAATCTTAGAAAACGTTATATTTTTCAAGAATCAATGGCTTTGTCCAAAGTTATGGACGAAAGCGAGAAATATTGCCAAAATATGCTTGAATACGCTAACAATATTTATTTGCCCGAACTTTGTGATTCCGCATCAGAATTGCTGCCATCGGAAGTAAGATTTGCCATTTTATTTGGAAAGGCATTGAAACTTAAGAAAGATAATCATTTGAAAGAATGCTTGACGTATCTTCAGGAAGCTCTTGAAGTTTTCAAATATTCCGAATCTTTGATTAAGCGGATAATTCAATCAATTGAACTCGAGCAAAGAAAGCGTGTAGCGGTAAACAATGAAATGGCAAGACTTGGCAATCAGGTCAAATCACAGATCATAGCATTGATTTCTCAAGGTCAAAATGAAGTTGCAGCTGGCTTATTGAATGAATTGAAACAAATAACCCCGGAAGATCCTGATTTGGCAACGCTTGAAAAATTATGTCAGGCATAAATCACAATTATGTAAACTTTCCTCGCTTGTTTTTTGGCGTTTTTGTGAAAATTTAAAAAATCAAGCATTAAAAATCCCTCATGTTTTGTCGATATAGAAGAGTAGTAAAAGGATTCGGAGTCGTGTCCAGCACTGCTCAGGTTATGTTGAAAGAGGGTAAGAATATGAACTTAGATGGAACGCAAGGAATTCAGCCGCTTCAACCGATGTCCGGGGTTGATCGGGTTCAAAAAATAAATACCAACGTCTATAATCCTGCTGAGAATTCAATCAAAACGAATGTCAGTCGCGATCAAGAACATTTGAACGGCTATGAAACATCTAATCAGAAACAACAAGCCCAAAACGTTCAGTCAGATAGTTCTGATGATATGGATCTGGATGAAGAAATGGACTTGTTCAAGGAACAAATCAGCGAAGAACTTAAGAAAATGAATGACAGATTGACGAACAAAAATATCAATCTGGAATTCAAGATGCATCAAAGAACGCATCGAATTTACGTTGAAATGGTAGACAAGACAACTAAAAAAGTCGTCAAAGAAATTCCTTCCAAAAAGATGCTTGACATGATTGGCAGAATTTGGGATGAAATGGGAATTGCAGTAGATAAGAAAGGATAGTGAACATCATGAGCAGCATTACAACTTCTACAACGGCAGGATCCATCAGTTCTTCAAGCTACATGGGTCAATATACTGGGATCACCTCTGATACGATTGATCAATTGCTTCAATCAGACGAACTCAGAAAGACTGTTATTCAAAATAAGATTGACAAGATTAATACCAAGTCTCAAGCATGGACCGACATCAGTACGCGTCTTGGAAATTTGATGAGTAAACTTGAAACGCTTCAAGATGAAAGTACTTATCAGACTAAAAAGGTTACATCAAGTGATGATACGATAGCAACGGTCTCCGGAACGACAGATTCGATGGAAGGATCATACGATCTCGTTGTTAAGCAGCTTGCAACGGCAAGCAAGATTACGGGTGGCGTTGTTTCAAAGGCAGACGGAACGACTAAAATTTCAACTAAAGATGCGTTAGGGTATAGCGGCAAGCTGACGATTACGAATGCGTCAGCCAACGGAAGCGAATCTAAGACGATTGAATTAGATATTAAGGCTACAGATTCTTTGAAAGACATCGCAAACGCCATCAATAATGCCAAAGATCCTTCAGATTCCACAGGAACAAAAGGCGCAGGCCTTAAAGCAACGATCGTCAACAATCAGCTTGTCGTTACATCAGAAGAAATGGGCGACAGGTCATTGTCTATTGGTGGCGATTTGAAAGACAGTCTTGGATTCGGGGATTCAGAAATTAAAAAGACTGTTGGTCAAAATGCTAAATTTACTCTTGATGGCATTGAGATGGAACGAAATACCAATACTCCGACGGATGTTGTTGACGGTGTTACGTTCACGCTCAAGAAGGCCGATCCGACTAAGACAATCACGTTGGGATTAACGAATGATACGGACAAGGAATTATCTGCGGTCAAGGATTTCGTCAGCCAGTATAACAGCGTTATGAGTTTTCTTAGCGAGAAGATGGACGTTGGCGATCCTTCCAAATCTGACAATACGACTGGTGCTTTGGCTGGGGATTCAACTTTGATTTCGCTTCAATCGAAGCTGCAAAGCACGGTTCTAGGCGGCAAGTCAGTAAATGGTGTCAGTGCATCAACGCTTGGACTCAGTGTCGATCGAAACGGAACGTTATCGCTTGACGAAACGAAGTTTAATGCACAGCTTGCAAAAGATCCTAATTCGGTTAAAGACTTCTTCTTCAAGGATACTTCTAATAAATATTCCACAGAAAAGACAGGGACAGGTTATACGGCTGATTTCAAAGCGGTGCTTGATCGTTATACTTCAACCAAATCAGGCAGCGAAGGCGTCATTTCGTTGCGCAAGTCCTCGTATCAAAGCGAAATCAAAGACTACAACAAGCAGATTGAACGAATCACGGAACAGATTGCAACAAAGCGTGCACGTTACGTCACGATGTTTACTAATCTGGATACGGCAATCGGAAACTTGCAGTCACAATTCTCTTACTTCCAGTCTCAAAACTCATCTTCATCAAGTAATAGTTAGTCAGTCAGAGGGTGTTGATTTATGGCGGATAAAAAAGAAACGATGGCTTTTCTTCAAGCAGTCCTTGACAATCTTGAAGAATGTGACAAAAAGCTTTCTTCAATTGAAGATGTTATTCAAAAGAATGCAAAACTTATTGAAGGAAGAGAAGCGCTTGATTTTTCTGCATTAAGTTCCGACGAAGCTCAATTAGTTGACAAAATTAATGCCAAATATCAGGAATTAATGATTTGGACTGAAGATCAAAAAGTTGACGTATCGCGTGAAATCGGAAGATTGACTCAAGCAGAAAAGTTGGCAAAAGGTTACGTTGACGATAAAGAACTTTCTTCAAGAATTGAACTTTACTATTAAACAAGGAGGAAGAGATGGCAAATCCTTACGCTAGTCATAAAAATGATTATCTGAGAAATCAGGTGATGAGTGCTTCTCCTAATAAGCTGATCGAAATGCTGATTGAGGGTGCGATCAAAAGCATCAAGAAAGCTGAGATGGCAATCGAGGATAAAAAAATCGAAGCAGCAAACAATGAAATTGTTCATGCGCAAGACATTGTGGATGAATTAAAGTTCAGCGTTAATAAAGAAATTGAAGGCGACATTCCGCAACAGCTGATTTCAACATATGATGTTGTCGAACAGGAATTGATTCAAGCTAACATTCATAAAGACAAAAATCATCTTGAAATTGCGTCAACGATGTTGAACGAGCTGCTTGATGCTTGGAAGCAGATTACTAAATAAGAGAAGGGCGGAAGATTTTTTCTTCCGCCCTTTTTTAGATTATGTTTGAATTCTTAATGATTTAATTTACATAAAATTGTTAAGAGTTTTACATAAACAGGAATTAGAAAATTAACAATTTTATCAGACAATAGACTTATTGAAGTCTGTGGATACGGAGGAAAGCAAATGATCAAAGACAAGGATATGGGGAAAAAACTGTTAGAAAGCATCGAGACACTGAACGAAGCAGCTTATGAGCTTTATTCGATGGTTTTAAATGATAACGAAAGGTTAGCTGATTTCGTTAAAACGATGCAGGCGCTGTTGATTGGAATCAAGGGAAACGTCACCGGTTTGGTTGTCGAAGAACCGGCACTAAAGTGTAATCTGTTAGTTGACAACGCTTTGGCCACGTTGGAAAAACTCGATGGAATCAGCGAAAAAAAGAGAAAACTCGGAATAATCAAAAATGAACTGATTCCTGAAATCGGTGAAGCATACGTTGACTTGTTGTTTTGGGGCGGATGCTTCCCTGATCCTGATGCAATGTTTGAATATTACAACAATCAGATGAAAGAGTTTTATCCTGCACCAGAAACGGATAAAGGTCGCTATCGTTATGATTTGTCCGTTGCAGTGATGGCAAATACCGATGTCGAACAAGTTGAAAAATGCCTAAAATCCTTAAATGACGCAGTTCCTGAAGAATTGAGATGCGAATACATTTTGTTCAATGACGGTGCAGGGGAAAAAGTTGCAAAGTATTTCGATGATCTTGCGGATAAGAATGTCAAGGTCATTAATTACAAGCATCGAACAAACGCTCCAAGCGTAATATATCAGCTGGTTGAAGGCAAAGACGTCTTGTTTTTGACGACAGAAAATATTTTGTCGAAAACGGCAGTTTCCAACATGATGAAATGCTTGACGTCGGATAAAAAAATCGGTGCCGTCTGTCCTGCATTCGTTGAAGAAGACAAACTTGATGATACCGAAAGCAATGAGTATCTGTGGCATCAAAAATCAGAATTGAACACGGACGTTGTTTTAGCCCCATCAAACGAAATCTTGATGCCGACGATGCTTGGAGCATATTTCCCGTTTATGGCAAAACGATATACGGAATTTTCAAGCAAGGCAATGTCTTTGATTGGTCGAAGAAACGGGAAACTTCTGTATGAGGCTGGGGATGCTTTGGCATACAGAGTTCATAAAGAAAAGGACGAAGACATCGTTTTGGAAGGAATCAAGCAATTTGAGCGAATCATGGGGATCAACCCGCTGCTTGACCAAGGTGTTGATCAAGATTTGCTGTCTGAACTTGATTTTAAAAATAAAGAAAAAAGAGTCGATATTTTAGGAATCAACAGCAGCTTCGGAATCAATCTGTTAGCGATTCAAGATTGTGTCAGAGAAGAATCAAAAAATCTTCGGACAAATATCTATAGTCTCAATGAAGTAGAAGCTTATGAACGCGATCTTGAGGCAATTGCCAAAAAGGGTCGATTCATCTCTGATTGGGATAAAGACTTTGACAAATGTTTCCCGAACGCTCGGTTTGATTATATCGTGATGGAAAAGATCAACGATAAATTGCTTGATTTAATGTTGTTGCTCAAGCTGCTTGAGCGTTTAAAAGATGGCGGGGCAATGGCGATTCATACTGCTGAAGAAATGCCGCTCAGCGATTATGAGCCAAGAAAAGTTATTGGAGATTGGCAGATTTTATATAAATAAAGTGATGGGAATCTATGAGAGCTAAAGATAAGCAGAAAATACTCAAAACAGTTGATAAACTGGTTGAATACAACGAAACTCTGAGGAAATTCAGGGGCTCAAGCAAGTATTTGTTTGATAAAATTTTGCGTGAATGCAACAAATTGGTTGATGAGATTGACATATCCGATTGTTCGTTTGAAGAACATGAAGCATTGGGAGAATACAAGAAATTGATTAATTCACCGGAGTATGATGCGGACTTAGTCAAAAAAGTGCTTGACGTATTTTTTCAGCAAATTCAAGAGGAAAACGAAACTTATCGCGTTTTGTTTTTGCCATATAAGTATTCCATGTGGGATTCTTTTGAAAGTATCTTTGAAGCAGCTAAAGAAGACGAAAATTGCGAAGCATATGTGATGCCTATTCCGTACTATGATAAAGATCAAGAGGACAATTTGACCGAAATTCATGACGAATCGGGATCGTATCCGGATGACATCGGAATCATTTCATGGCAAGACAATCAGGTTGATGAAATAGATCCGGATGTTATCTTTATTCACAATCCGTACGATGGAAATAATCGGGTAACAAGCATTCATCCAAAATATTATACAAACAAATTGGTATGCAAAGATCGAGTCGGTATTTATGTGCCTTATTACGTATCTTATACGGAAGACAAGGAAGTTATGGTCACCATGGGTGGAGCTGAGTTTTATGCAGATTATGTTATTACTCAGTCTGAACAGTATAAGAAACGCTTTGAACAATTAATGGATGATTATAAGAAAAAAGATGATGAGCTTAATGATTTGATTGTTTCTTATGACAATGGAAACAAGTTTATTGTATTGGGAAATCCTAAGTACGACAAAATAAGAAGCTTGAACAAATATGAACATCCGTTGAGGGATGATTGGAAAGAAAAATTATTTGATGAATCGGGTAACAGAAAGTTTACGATGATGTTGGATACAACTATTGAAATATTGCTCAAAAAAAGAAAAGTTTTGTTAGACAAAATTGGAGATATTATTGATTTTGTTGAAAATCATAATGACCTTTCCTTGATTTGGCGTCCGCATCCTCTGATAAAGCCAACGCTTGTTAACAGTTGTCCAGAACTATTAACAACGTATAACGGATTGGTTAATCGTTGCAAAAATCTTGACAATTGCATCTTTGATGATACAAACGACATGCATACGGCAATGGCATGGTCTGATGCTTTTATGGGAAAATATGGCAGCATGATTGAACTGTATCGAGTTACAAAAAAGCCGACCATCATGCTCGAAATCGGTGAGAAGACTAATTTTGAGTCTAACGGAATATATGACGAAGAAGGTCTGAAAACAAAAGTTTCTGATTGTCAGGTAACCAGAGAAAAAGACTACGGATTGGGTAATTTGATTGATTTTTCCATGAAATATCAGAGGGATGAAGCGGAAGATAAGATAGGTCAGACGGATGGCAAGAAGATATATGATTTTGCAATTAAAGCTGCTGAGATGAAAATGAATTAGCAATCTTAATGTAGGAGAAATATGAAAATTTACCAATAAAACACTCTCCATAAATAGAATTGATATAGTTGGGATTAGCGGCAATGATATATGTGACAGATTTGGTAAAGTTAAATATTCTCTTGAACACGGGGAAACACGTTTTGTGAGATTTGCCAATGGAAATTGGAAATAAAAAAAACAGCAAAATCTTTTTTAAATAGCTAAAAAAGGATGCGTTTTAATGTCTGGAATTAAGACAGCTTACTCAACGGCATATTATCGTTTATTGATGATGGTTAAAAGTTGAGAAATAGGGGATGTTTTGTCAGTTGAAACAACTTGTACAATTCTTAGCGAAGTATCAAAAATTTCGAGTTATTCTGCAATTAATATTTGGAGTGCAATGGATCCTTGTGTTAAAAAAGTTCAGAAGATAGGTATTATTCCAGGATTTGGTGGAGCTGGATTTTCTTTTGGATCCGAACTTAAAAAGGAATGTACTTTTTTTAAATGAAAAGAGTACATAGTATCGTGAGACTGAAGGAATGTGGCAAATCTGTTTATCAATTGGGAAGGAATGCCCTGAAGTAGGGGCGTTATTCCATTGGGGAGATTCGGAAGAGATATGCAGGGATATGATTTCCATATTTGATATGCCATGTAAATCATTACCTAACTATCTTTCCGTGACTCTTACACCTTCAAATTCTATTTTTCATACATCAAGGCTGTATTCTCTTTTTAAAAATTGGCATGAAGGAATAACATATTCAAGGAATATTATGTTTCACGAGGAGTGGAATGATGAAGTATCCGAAATAATGATTGAATGAGATAATGAATTACAGTCATTATGCAAAAATACCGATTGATTTATCATCTGTAGAATCAATGCAAGATTATTATGAAAACCATTCTCCTAGGGAAATGACAAATAAAATCAGAAGCATCGAGGCTTCCAAGGGATTGAAGTCGCCAATGTTAGAGATTGAAAAAGGTTGGATTCCCGATTGGCATGCGAGATACTTCGTTGCAGATTTCAATTATGGACTAAAGGTTATCAAGGATATTTCTGATTTATTTGCCGTTCCTACTCCAACAATAGATATGTTGTGGCAATGGTATTGCGAGAACACTGAAAATAATGATTCCAGCTTTTTTGAATTAAGCGTTAGTGTTGAGAAATTTATAAGTATATATATAAAATGATGGATATCAGACATATTTACCAACTATACGGAGGAATGAATTTAATGTATTATGTTAATCAAAACGTCAAAAATTTAAAAAGGGTTTTTGATCAAAATAGTCGAAAAGAATATTTAAGGCTTGACTTAAATGAAAATCCTGGGGGTATTTCTCAAGAATTCATTGACAAGGTCTTAGCAGATGTTTCGCCCCAGTTTTTGGCAGAATATCCTGAAACGTTAGAATTTTCGGAAAAGCTTGCGGATTATCTAAATACTGATAAAGAGCATATATGTTTGGTTAACGGTTCCGCTGAGGGAATACGGTATGTTATTGAAGCATTCACTGAACCTGGTGGCACGATAGTTGGCGTGACGCCTACGTATGCCATGTTTGAAGTTTATTCCGAAATGTATGGCAGAAATTACATCCCTGTAACTTATACCAGTGAAATGAAAATGTCGACAGAGAGGATAATCAGCAAACTTGATAAAGATGTTCAATTGTTGATTTTAGTAAATCCAAACAACCCTGTCGGAAATACTTATACTGAAGAGGAATTTCAAGAAATTTTTGCCAAAGCAAGAGAATTGGAAATTACAATTTTGGTGGATGAAGCATATCATTATTTTTATCCGAATACGTTCATTCAATATGCCATAAACAATAGACATGTTTTAGTTACCAGAACGTTTTCAAAATTATTTTCAATGGCTGGTGCAAGATTAGGATATGTTGTTGGTTGTCCGGAAGAGATTGAATTAGTTCAAAAATTATGTACGCCTCATAACGTGAACGCTTTTGCGGAGCTTTTTGCGCAAAAGATCATCGAAACTCCTGGCATGATTGATGAATTGATTGAGAAGCACAATAGCGGACGAGAATATTTGAAAAAAAATTTGTCTGACTTGGGATATGAATATGAGGGAGATGCGGGAAACTTTATTTTTATCAAGCCTAAAACGGACGCTGATGTTTTGGTGGAAAACATGAAGCAAGAGGGTATATTGATTAAGTCATATGACGGTATCGGAAAATTCGGAAAATGTCTCAGAGTTACAACTGGTGAAAAAAAATATATGAAGATGTTTTTGAAAACACTGTTAAAACTAGATGTCATTTAATAGAAATTAGGAGGTGTTGGGATTGATGAAGAATGCGATTATATTAGCGGCCGGTAAATCGGATAGATTTGCACCATTCACCTATGAAAAGCCTAAAGGCCTATTTTGTGTCAAAGGTGATGTTTTAATTGAACGACAAATTGAACAGCTGCATGAAGCAGGAATCAATGAAATATATGTAGTTGTCGGATACATGAAGGAAAAGTTCTTCTATCTTGAACAAAAATATGGGGTTAAGCTTCTGATTAACAATCAATTTGGAAAGAAAGGAAATCTTTACAGCTTGTATGTTGCCAGAAAACATTTAGGCAACACTTACGTATGCTGTGCTGATCATTATTTCTCAAAGAATCCTTATCTTGATGATAATCCGGGCAATCTATCGTATCGAGCATGCATGTATATTCCTGGAAAATTTAGAGAATTTGCAATTGATTATTCGGATGCCAAGGTTATAACAGGAGTCGATGTCGGCGGAAGCGACAAAATGGCAATGGTGGGACACGCCTATATGAATGAAGGCTTTTCTGCCTTATTCAGAAAGTTTATTGAAAACGAGATAAACGATTTTGGCGTATCCGACCTTTTCTGGGAAGAATTTTATGCGAAACATTTACACAATCTGACTTTTTTCATGAAAGAGTACGCTCCTGATGATATATATGAATTTGAAGATATCGATGCATTAAGGAAGTTTGATTCTGAATTCTTAATGAACATTGATTCAGATATAATCTCAAACATTTGTCAAACATTGCAATGTTCGCCAAATGATATTACAGATATAAACGTGATCAATGCAGGGTTGACCAACGTTTCTTTTTCATTTGAATGCTGTCAAAAAAAGTACGTTTATCGCCATCCTGGCGGAACATCCGGCAATCTGATAAATCGAAAAACGGAATTGTTTGCACAAAACAAAGCAAAAGAACTAGGAATTGATAATTCGGTAATCAAGATGGATCTGTCAGGCTGGAAAATTTCGCATTATATTACTGATGCCCAAAATTGCGACCTGGAAAGTTCTGATGAGCAGCTTGAAACAATTATGGGTTATCTTCACAGAATTCACAACATTGATGTTGACGTTAAAGATGATGTCAAGATTTTTGATAACGTTGTCGAAGGCAATAAGTTGCTTGAAATAGCATCGTTGACAAAAGGAAATTTAAAAAGAGAGTTTTCTGACTTGATTGAAAAAGTCGAACGTCTCTATAAGCATATCAAAGATGATGCCGTTAAGATGGATTATAAACTTGTGTTGTGTCATAACGATGTATATGAGCCGAATTTCATTTATGACAGTGATGGCAAGGTTTACCTGGTAGATTGGGAATATGCTGGATTGAATTATGCTGCTAATGACATAGGCAGCATTATCTGTCGCTATGATTTTAACGATGAACAGATTGAACGGTATATCAAGGCATATGTTGGCCATGACCTAACGGAAAAAGAAAGAAGATTCTATTATGCATACATACCGATCAGTGCTTACTATTGGTTCTGTTGGGGATTGTACAAGGGCAGCGTCGGGGAAGATGACAGTTTCTTCTTCCTTCCATCGTATAGAAATTTGGTAAGATTTATAGACGTTGCGCTTGAAAGCTATGAATAGCATAAGGTGGTATTATGGATAAAAACATTGTAATTATACTTGCTGGCGGAGTTGGGTCGAGAACAGGATTGGATCGGCCGAAACAATTTGTTGAAGTTTTGGGAAGGCCTATTTTAGCGTATACTTGTGATATTTTTCAAAAAAATCAAGAGATTGATGCAATTGAGATAGTTTGCCATCGTGATTGGATCGATTATTGCAAAAATATGGTAAGAGAAAACAACATCAGCAAGGTCAAGTGGATAGTTGAAGGCGGAGAAACTTTCCAATATTCCGTTATGAACGGGATCAAACACCTTGAAATGATGGTTAACGGTGGAGAAATTTCATTAAACGATAACATATATATTCAATATGGCGGTGCGCCATTTACGAGCCAAAAGATAGTTTCTGCCGTAATTGAAATGACCAAGGAAAAAGGGAGTGCGGTAACTGCCACTCCATGCTACCAATTGCTTGGAAGTCGTGACTCAGATGATACGTCACAAAGATTTGTCGATCGCGATAAGTACATTCAAATTGCGTGTCCGCAAGGGTTCAGATTCGAATATCTTTTGGATATCTATCAAAGAGCGGAAGATAAGGGAATCGTTGATAAGACTGAACCTCATACTACAAGTCTGATGTATGCTTTGGGGGATACCGTTAATTATGCTTACGGAGATCAAACGAATATCAAAATAACTACGAAAGAGGATATCAAGCTTTTCGAAGGGTATGCATTAATGGAGAAATTATCTGATAAGGGTGAATTAAGATGTCAGCAAAGGAATTAACTCCAAAACAATTTAGAAAGATGCAGTTGGCTCAACTTGACATGTTGATTGATTTTGACAGAGTGTGTCGGAAACATGATATAAATTACGTTATTTTTACGGGAACGCTTTTGGGAGCGGTTCGGCATAAGGGCTTTATTCCTTGGGATGATGATGCGGACATAGGAATACTGCGCGAAGATTATGAAAAATTTAAAAAGGTTTCCAGTGAACTGAATCCTGAGATATGCTACTTTCAAAATCATGAAACTGATCCGGAATATCGTTGGGAGTACGGCAAACTACGCAGAAGCAATACCATATTCATAAGGGAAGGTCAGGAACGCATAAAGTGCAAGACCGGAATATTTGTTGATATTTTTCCGATGGATGATGTCCCAAAAAGCGTTATCGGCCAGATGATGCAAGATTTTGATTGTTTTGTTATGAGAAAGACATTGTATTCAGAAGTAGAAAAATACAATTCAAAGGGCTTTGCAAAAATACTTTATGAGCTGCTGTCAAAGATCCCGATGTCGTACGTATACGAGCGAATCACCAAATATACTGCTAAAAGCAATAATAATACGCATAACAAAGTCAGGTGCTTGCTGTTTCCCGCAATGGGGAAATTGTATAAAAGAAAGCGCAAATTGCCATTGAAAGAAAGGTATGGCATGCCTAAGGAATGGTTCTTGGATCGAACTTTGATGACTTTTGAGGGACATGATTTCTATGTTCCGAAAAAATATGATGATGTGTTGAGGTACATATACGAAGATTATATGCAGCTTCCTCCTGAAGATGAGCGCCAGCCGCACGCACCGTTTTGCAAAATAAAATTTCAAGATGAAGATGAGATTATTCAATAGTTTTAGGAGGGATTTTGTATACTTAATTTTACGGTTGGACCGGTAATGAGCAGCTTGAGGCATTTGAAGATATGCAAAGACGCGATTTGATTTAATCGCAGATCAGGGGAGGCTTTTATATATGAGAAATAAAACATCGGAAAAATTGCTAAAATGCGTGGACGATATTTTATCCAGTTTGGAGATGTTTCGAAATTTCAAAGGAAACAGTTACATTTCAGCAAAAATCAACAATCTGTGCAGCGACAATATGGCTGTTTTGGAAGAATGCGCAGACGGAGTTGAGAACAAAGAATATCTTGAATTATTGGACAAGTTTAAAGAGTCGGTAAGCAAGATCAATCTTGAGGATGCTGCGGGAATTTCGAAGAGATTGAAAGAATTGATTTCTGAGAGTGTTATTTATAAAGTTGTTTTTATGCCTTATAAAGCTTCGATGTGGGATTCTTTGGAAAGCATCTGGATGGCTGCGAATAAAGATGAGCGTTGTGAGACGTTGGTTGTACCAATCACATATTACGAGCTAGATAGCAATCAGGATAAAAAAAATAAAATAAATGAACGAGATTTATTTCCAGAATATGTCAATACGATTAACGATGAAGAATATGATTTGGAAAATGATCTTCCGGATATAATTTATATTCACAATCCGTATGATAATACCAATTTGGTAACGAGAGTCGACAGCAGATATTATTCCTGGAATTTAAAGAAATATTGCGAAAAACTGGTCTATGTTCCTTATTACAAGTGGGTTGATGACGTATCTTCGGCATCGTTTAAATCGGCAATGTACTATGCGGACTATACCGTTCAGAGTTCAGATGATGCAGTCAAGAGGTGTATAGAAGCATCGCCTGAATATGCAACCATTTTAGGGTTGGAAACTATCGTGGTCAGAAAAGCTATGGAAAAGAAACTGATTAATCTGGGAAGTCCTGAAGTAGACAAAGTTCTTTCATTAAGCAAGGACAATGTGCCGATGCCGGATGATTGGAAAGGAAAAGTAATCAAATCACGAGTGAACGTTGTATACAATACGACATTAGATGAGATTTTTGAATCCAGAACCCTTGATAAAGTTAAAGAGACATTGGCCTTTTTTAAAGAGAATAGCGAGAAAGCTTTTGTTATTTGGAGACCGCACCCTTTGATGAAGCAGACTTTGACATCCATGTTACCTGATCTGGTTAATGAGTACAATGAGATAATGAATGAATTCGTAAATGGAGATTATGGGGTGCTTGATACTAATCCAAGCATGCACTATGCGATGTTTTGGTCCGATATGTACTATGGTTACAAAACTTCAAGCATGACTGAACTTTATAAGTATACCGGAAAGATCATTTTGGAAGATGCTCCTAAATTGACAAATTTTGTTTCTAAGCGTAGTGCAGAAAATCTTTTAAATGAGTTAAAAGAAAGCAACGTTGTCAGTGAACCTGATTATTCTCTTGAGAATATTGTTGACATTATAGCTGGCAATGATGAATTGAAATATGGAAAACATCTTGATTTAGAGAATAGCGGATTCAAAATAAACAACTACATGTTGGAGAAGCTGTGCCAAGAGGATGAAAAATGATGGAAAAAAGTTTTGAAATCACCAAAGACTTATTGGAAAAATTGCAGAAGGTTGAATTGGAGATGTTAATTGAGGTTGATCGAATTTGTCGAAAAAATAATATCAAATATTCAATCATGTACGGAACGCTTTTAGGAGCCGTAAGAAACGGTGGATTTATTCCATGGGATGATGATTGCGACGTTGTTTTTAAGCGAGATGAATATGAGAAGTTTTTTGAAGCATGCAAAAAGGACTTGGATACTTCAAAATTTTTTTTGCAAGAGCATCGAACTGATCCGAATTACCTGTTTGGGTATGGTAAATTAAGAAGAAAAAATACTGTATTCAGGAGAAAAGGTCAAGGGCATATAAAGCAACGTGACGGTATTTTTATGGATCTGTTCATATATGACAATATTCCTGATGGCACCATAAGAAGGTTATTGAATAAGTTTGAACTCTATGTTATCAGAAACGCGCTCAATTCGAAAATATTTAAATATACTTCATATAGTTGGTTTAAAAGGTTGTTTTACAGAATGCTGGATCTGATTCCTAAAGACAGGTTGTTTGACAGGCTGGACAGAATTCAAAAGAAATACAATGAAAAGGATACGGAACTGTCAAGAATCTATACATGGGGGATTGAGGATAATGCGTTTTTCGGGTATCCCAACAAATTATATGATGATTTATGTGAGCTGGAATTTGAGGGACATAAATTTTTGGCTACAAAATATTTTAAAGAACAGTTGATCATTTCATACGGTAAAGACTATATGCAAATGCCGCCTGAAGAAGAACGATATCCTCATAACCATGCTAGCGAAATATCTTTTGGAGACATATTTGATCAGTGATCGATTTACAAGAGGGTGTTTTTTTGAAAAAAGTAATAACGTATGGAACGTTTGACATGCTTCATCAAGGTCATTTAAACATCTTGAAAAGAGCCAAAGAACTTGGGGATTATTTGATTGTCGGCGTCACAAGCGATGACTTTGATTCTCGCAGAGGCAAAATAAACGTTCAGCAATCAATGATGGAACGGATAGAAGGTGTAAAAGAAACGGGCTTGGCAGATCAGATCATTATTGAAGAATATGAGGGTCAAAAGATTGATGACATCAATCGTTTCGGCGTTGATATTTTTGCAATCGGTTCTGACTGGCAAGGAAAATTCGATTATTTGTCTGAATTTTGCAAAGTCGTCTACTTGGAAAGGACCAAGGGAATATCCAGCACCCAAATACGATCAAAAAATAATCACCTTAAGTTAGGCCTTGTCGGCAAAGCTAAACGTTTGTGGAAGGTTGCAAATGAGGCTGTTGCAATTAATGGGATTGACATTGTCGGTACCAGTGGCTCCGAACATGACAGTCGGCTTGGAGAACTACCGGATTATTCCTTCAATGAGTTGATTGAGAAATCTGATGCGGTCTTTATTGAATCCGACGTGAAAGACAGGTATGAACAGATTGATTATGCCTTAAATCACGGCAGACATGTCCTATGTGATTTGCCGATGGCAATAGTTTCAGAACATCAGAAGAAACTGTTGGAAACAGCCAGACAGAATAACTGTGTTTTAATGTCGGGTATAAAGACAGCCTATTCGACGGCATATTACCGTTTACTACTCATGGTTAAGAGTGGTGAAATAGGTGATGTGTTTTCTGTTGAGACGACCTGTACAAGCCTTGATGAGATTTCGAAACTTTCGGAGTATGCTGCAAACAATATCTGGAACTCCATGGATGCCTGGGGTGCGACGGCTTTGTTGCCCGTTTTCCAGATCTTGGGTACAGATTATGTTGACAAGAGAATAATTACCAGAAAAACTGACAGTTACTTTGACCTTTTCACCAGGATGGACTTTGTTTACAGTAATGCCGTTGCTACAGCCAAGGTAGGAAAAGGTGTAAAGTCCGAAGGAGAGATGATAATCTCCGGAACCAAAGGTTATGTATATGTTCCGTCCCCTTGGTGGAAGACGGACTACTTTGAAATAAGATATGAGGACCAGAACAGAAACAAGAGATTCTTCTATGAACTCGAAGGCGAAGGTTTCAAGTATGAACTAGTCAACTTCCAACGGGCAATAAATCATGGCAGAACCATCAACTATACCAGTGATAAGGTGCTGGAGGAGATAAGCAAGGTGTATGATGACTTCTATGGTGGCAATGGTGTGAAGAGGATATAGGGATAGTCACATACTTTTTGTTGCGTTGTTAGTATTGTTCTCGGAGCCTTCTTGGTGTGAGTTGCGGTATTCGTCTAATGCATCGCATAATTCATTATTCAAGTTAATGAAGTCAAGTAGGTATTTTTCATCTACATAAAATTGTACTCCACTACCCCTTTCTTTAGTGCCAAGAATTTGTCTGCCTTTGTTGTCTGTGCAACGGAATCCGTGGATAATTCGGTTACGCATGTAAATTACTTTTTCGAATTTGTCATATATTTTTGGACCAGAGACTTTTGAGATGGTTTTTTTAACTTCTCTGTTAATAGTACCTGCTTCGCTATCAATTAAATCATACCAATTGTGGTCATTTGATAATTTTAAGATGCTCTCTATGACAAAGCTAACGTTGTAAGTAAACACGCATTGTGCTACACCCAAAAAGTAGCAATATTTTTTGGAAGGTAATGAAATTCTTGTTAGATTTGTATCGTACATGTTTTTCCTCCTGTTCTTTAACATGTTAAATGATTTTTATAATAAATATATAATGTTATTTCAAATTTGTTGACTTGGTTATGATTATACAAATTATTTTATAATTTGTCAATGTTATGTCGCCATTTTTATATCTAATGTATAGGATTAATATCTGAGATTGATAAATTTACTGCAAGCCTCCAGAGCATCAGCATCATCACTGCATTTCCATTGAGCCTGATTCTGTCCGCAATTGTCGTGAGCTTTCTCAAGGATGCGGGAAATTTTCTGAAGAAGCGTTCAGATTCGTAGACCGGTTTCGTTATTATATTTGTAGGCCTACAATGATTCAGATGTAAAGCACTGATTGCCTGGCTTTTGGGGGAGACAGGACGACATTGCTTTTGATGAGTCAAAATCTGTTGTCACTGGTTTTTGCTGGGAGGGATTTTGATGAGGACATTTGAGTTGAGACTGAATACGCGCTTTGGTAAGTTCAGACAGAAGCTTTGGTTGAAGTATTCATACGGTAAGTTGAAAAAGGAATGAAACGGCAGCTGCGAAGGCGGCAGGCGCATGGCGTCTGTCGCCTTTTATGTATATACATAACTGTACGTTAGCTTAAAAAGAGTGAAATTTGTAATTGAAATGATGATGTTCATTTTATGTTCGATATTTTTTCATATTACTTGCATAAAATTTCATAATTATTTGTCCGATAAAGTCTGTAAGGATTGTTGTACCAAATATTATTGAAAGGACGTATAATTTATGAACAACAACACATCATATGCAAAATACCGGTCACTCGGCAAGTGGATAGCCAGTATCCTTGTTGCCGTAGGTATCGTGCCTATCGTCGTCATGCTGATCAGTTCAATCAGCACGACGACTGGCGTTCTGATTGAACGCAACAATCTCTCGAAGGAAAGCGCCGTTGACCTCATTCAGGAAGAGCGGGAACATCTGCAGAAGACATCTGAAGCCATGCTGAAGAAAATGGCTACCTACCCTGAATTTACAGCGAAGAAATTTGACAGACAGCAGCTTGTACGCGAAGTGAAGAAGACGTGCAACGCCAATGATGCTCTGTTGAGTACGACCGTTGCCGACCAGGACGACAACTATGCAAGCTCTGACAAGCTTCCGGCAGGATACAAGCCGACGACTCGCGAGTGGTATCAAAAGGCCGTTGCCGACATGGGCAATGTCATCTGGACGCTGCCGTACAAGGATGCCGAAAGCGGAGTGTACGTCATCACGGCTGCGTATGCCTACAAGGCCCAGGACGGCAAGACGCGCGTGGTGACGTCTGATGTGTCGTTCAATGCGCTTGAACGTCCGCTGGACAATCTCAGAATCGGGCACACCGGTCGCGTGACGCTCGTTTCCGATGACGGCATTGCGCTTGCATCAAAAGGTGCGATTGATGACAGTCATTACAGTCGCGGAAACAATCTCAGCAACGACAAGATGTACAAGGCAATCAAGGCTTCGAACAAGCGCAAGGGCTTCGTGCACGTCGACGGTGAGTCGAAGGTTGCCGATATTTACTTCAACAAGGGCGAAGCTGGCAGCGAGTACTGGGCCTATGCATATGTGATGGCAAGTGACCTGAACAATGAACGTCATACGATGATGATTACGGCGGGAGTAATTGCCGTTGTCGTTGCCATTGTCGTCATCATTGTCGCCCTGTTCATTTCAGGTGCATTCAAGGCGATTTCCGAAACGCTGCTCTGGTACTTCAAGAAGGCGGAGAGCGGCAACCTGGATGAAATCAAGGTTGACAAAGGTGGAAATTCGTTCAAGGAAAGGATTGCCGCAAGACTTGTTGCTCCGGACCAGAAGGGCAGCGAATTTAACAGAATCGCGTTCGGTTACAATAAAATGATCGATGCCGTCGGTGAATTGATCGGAAACGTCAAGAAACAGTCGGCAAACGTTGCGGAAAAATCCGCTTCATTGCTTGAACTCTCCAAGCAGACGGGCAAGGCAACGGAAGAAGTTGCCCAAACGATTACGGGCATTGCCGAAGTTACGAGTTCACAAGCACAAGAAACCCAACAAAGCGTAACTAAGCTTGAAGAACTTTCCAAGGTTATCGATGAGTTGAACGAAAGCGTTCAGGCCATGAATGCTGAATCCGACGAATCTGCCAAGATCAATCAGGACAACATGACCACGATGGACAATGTCAACAGCAACTGGGTGGCTGAACTCGATGATATGAAAGCTTTGTCTCAAAGCGTCCAGAATATGAATACGGATATTCAGGACATTACCAAGATCATCAACGTCATCAACGAGATTTCTCGTCAGAC
>ERZ827520.314-NODE-314-length-81128-cov-4.605565_pt1 | contig 81128 bp, 64 predicted proteins | sample MGYA00519581_ERZ827520 | MGnify/ENA primary metagenome ERZ827520 (study PRJEB31778, sample SAMEA3449339) | human gut metagenome | biome: human gut; feature: human-associated habitat; material: faeces | place: United Kingdom | collected 2010/2012 ... | reverse complement strand
TGGACATTGTGGACATTGTGGACATTGTGGACATTGTGGACATTGTGGACATTGTGGATGGGGCCGTTATATGTTTTCTTAAATTTTTCTGGAAATATTTGAATTTTCCGGAAAGTTGCTTCAAGGATTGCCTGTTTACAGCCAGGTCCGCATGGGGATGGGTATTTGTCCTGTTTTTGGATGTTTCCCTGTAAACGGGAGGGAAGAAGGACAGGCGGTTTGAATGTTGTCCGCGGGAGCTTTTCCGTTTGGGAGATTACGGCTTCATTTTCTGCGGTATGAGCGAATGAGCGCGAAATGCCGTGTTTTACTGGTCCTGTGCAGTTTTTTTCTGTGCCGACTGCCATTTCTTGATGGCTTCCGCAATTTCCCGATACCCGTTTTTCATGTGGAAGTCATAGGCCGTCTGGCCATCTTCGTTGCGGAGAGAGGGATTGGCGCCGTTGTTCATGAGGCGGACGGCTATTTCCGGGGAATTGCATGCCATCAGCGGCGTCAGACCGTCCACATCCAGTTGGTTGGGGTCCGCACCCGCCTTGATGAGGAGTTCAATGAGAGGAATCAGTCGTTCCGGAGGTTCTTCCCTGGCGCAGACCAAGTGGAGTGGAGATTGCTTGCTGGCAAAGAAACGTTCGTTCACATCGCAGCCTGCCTGGATCAGCCGTTTGAAAATGGCGGTGGAAAGGCTGGAGAACCCTACTCCGCGCGTATGGGCGTTTAGCCTGCGCTTGAGGTCTGGGCTGCCGGCATCCAGCAGGGCCAAGGCGATTTTTTCCTGTTCAGGGTCGGAGTTGGTCAGGGCGGCGGCCCACATGAAGGGGGTAGTGCCTCCCGGTCCCGGGAGATCGGGGTCTGCCCCGTGATTGAGGAGGGCACGGACTACGGGAAGCCTGTCCACGGCTGATGAGTCCTGGTAAATGCCCGCCGAACATGCCCAGATGAGGGGCGTATCCCCGGGTTCCTTCGTGCCGTTATGCGGAAAAACGGTCTGGGCATTGACTGGGGCTCCCGCTTCTATCATCCGGACGGCCAGCTTGTTCAGGCCCATGGCGATGCAGAGATGCAAGGGCGTGTTGCGGTCGGGAGCCTGAAGAAGGAGCCTGCCTGTTTCCCGGAATTGCTCCATCATTTGGTAGCATTGCAGGATGGAGTTGAATTCCTCCTGCATTTTTCCGGGAGACATGATGTCCAGAGGCCAGGAGTCATACAGGAAGCGGAAAGTGAGGGAAAGCAAGCGTCCGTTCGCTTCCCTCAGTTCCTGTTTTTCTTCTTCTGTAAGTCGCATCGTTCTCTCCTCCGCGTTTGCCAGCGGAACCGCCATGAGGGCCGTCACGGACGCGAGCAGAACAGAACCTGCCATCTGTCTCATGCCATTCTTATAAGGGAAGGGACGACATCTGTCACTCCAAATCATGGACTGCGGCCGTCGGGCGACGGCGCATTCCGCGGAGAATGAGGCAGTTGTGGCCCGCTAGACGAGCCTGGAGAGGCTGGCATGCACGGCTTCCACCGTGCGGTCAATGTCTTCTTCCGTATGGGCCAGGGAGATGAATCCCGTTTCATAGGGAGAAGGGGCAAAGTAGACGCCCTGTTCCAGCATGTTCCAGAAGAAGGGCTTGAAGAGAGCCTTGGAGGCTTTCTGGGCGGTGTCCAGGTCATAGACTTTCTCTTCCGTGAAGAAGAGGCAGAACATGGAGCCTGCGCGGTGGAAGGTGTAGTTCCTGCCGTGTTTCCGGATGGCTTCCCGGATACCTGCCTCCAGCCGTGCCCCCAGCTGCTCCAGGCGGTCATAGGCATTTCCTTCCAGAAGCTCCCGGAGCTGCGCCAGCCCTGCCGCCATGGCCACGGGGTTTCCGGAGAGTGTACCGGCCTGGTACACAGGCCCCAGTGGGGAAAGGCAGTCCATGATTTCAGCCCGGCCTCCGAATGCGCCTACGGGAAGTCCGCCGCCGATGACTTTCCCCATACAGGTAAGGTCCGGCATGATTCCATGAAGCTGCTGGACGCCGCCGGGGGCAACGCGGAACCCTGTCATGACTTCGTCGAAGATGAGCAGGGAGTCATACTGGCGGGTGATTTTCCTCAGGAAGTGGAGAAAACCATTTTGAGGGAAGTAGAGGCCGGCGTTGGCGGGGAAGGGTTCCATGATGACGGCGGCAATGTCCCGGCCATGCAATTCAAAGGCTTTTTTGACGGCTTCCCGGTCATTGTACGGCAGGGTGATGGTGAGCTGCGTCATTTCCCGGGGAACGCCCGCACTGTCCGGTTCCCCGAAGGTAAGTGCGCCGGAACCCGCCGCGACGAGCAGGGAGTCCACATGCCCGTGGTAGCAGCCGATGAATTTGATGATTTTACGGCGTCCGGTATAGCCGCGGGCCAGCCTGATGGCAGACATGGTGGCTTCCGTACCGGAGTTGACCATGCGCACTTTTTCCACGGAGGGCACCATGCGGACAATCATTTCCGCCATGTCCACCTCCGACGGCGCAGGGATGCCATAGCCCAGCCCCCGGTTCACGGCGGCATGTACGGCGTTCAGGACGGATTCCGGGGCGTGTCCCAGAATGGCGGGGCCCCATGTGCCGATGTAGTCGATGAGCTGGCGACCGTCCGCGTCCGTGATGTAGGCGCCTTTGGCGGATTGGACGAAGAAGGGATCGCCGTCCACATTGCGGAAGGCCCTGACGGGGGAGTTGACGCCGCCCGGTATGACGGCGCGTGCACGTGAGAAGAGCTGGGCGGATTGATTCATGTTGCTGAGGTAAGCAAAAAGGGCAAACCTTGGAGAAGGGTTGCCCTTATGGAAAGAGGTTCTATTCCCGAACCAATGGAGATTTAAGCTTCAGGAGCGGAAACGGGAGCTGCTTCGGCGGTTTCGGCGGCGGCTTCTTCGCTCTTGTTGTTGAAGCGCCATTTCACCTTGTTGCGCTTGCTGGCGGAACGGGCCTTGCGGCGGCGTTCGTCCATTGGGGTTTCAAAGGCACGGCGGCGGCGCATTTCGTCCAGAATGCCTTCGACGTCCAGCTTGGTTTTGAGGCGCTTGAGAGCGCGGTCGATAGGTTCTCCTTTTCTTACGGTAACTTCACGCATGATTTATTTTCCTTTTTCTATTCGTCCGGGAACGGGAGACAATAGGTAGTGCTTTCCCGCCTGGAGGTCAAGATTTTTATCGTGACTGACCCATTTTTTGCGGTCCGGAGGGGGCAGGGAGATGCCGCAGGAAGCCCGGGGAGACGGGGATTTTGCCTTTTTCCCGTATTCCCGGCGGTTTTCAACTGTCCTTGCCTTATCAGGCGGGGCATGGTAGAAAGAAACGTCTCCATGAACCGGCTGCATACATTGATTGATGGATTTCCCCAGGTGAGCATTCTCTGCATCGGGGACGTGATGCTGGACAAGTTTCTGTACGGCAGCGTCACCCGGATTTCTCCGGAGGCACCCGTTCCAATCATGAGGATGGACAGGGAAACGCGCATGCTGGGCGGCGCGGGGAACGTGGTGTCCAATTTGTGCGCTCTGGGGTGCCGGACCACTTTTGTCAGCGTGGTGGGAGACGATGCGAACGGACGGCAGGTGAAGGCTTTTCTGGAAGATACGTGCTGCACCCCTGAGTTGGTGGAGTGCCGGGATTACGAGACGACGGTGAAGATCCGTTTTGTGGCGGGAAAACATCATTTGCTGAGGGCGGACCAGGAGCAGGAGTTGAATATGGCGCCGGAATTGGCCGCGAGGTTTCTGGAACGGGTGGACGCCTGCCTGCCGGACGCCGATCTTGTCCTTTTGTCTGATTATGGCAAGGGCCTGTTTGACGGGGAAACCGCTCCCGCCGTGATTGCCCGGTGCCGTGCGGCCGGAAAGCCCGTCATTGTGGACCCCAAGGGAGCCGATTATTCCCGTTACGGCGGGGCTACTTTGGTGAAGCCGAATATGAAGGAGTTTCAGGAGGCCACGGGGGTCCGTTTGAATCCCTCCGCTCCGGGGTGGGAGAAGGCGGCTCTGGAAGGCGCCGCGAAGCTGTTTGACGAGTTTGGCATTGAGAATTTGCTCGTGACTTTGAGCGAGCACGGGATGATTTTCATTCCTTCTTCCAATCCCGCCGATTTTGTATGCATTCCCACGGAGGCGCGCGAGGTGTTTGACGTATCCGGCGCCGGGGACACGTCCCTGGCCAGCCTGGGAGCGGCCCTGGCGGCGGGCGCCACGGTGCCGGAGGCGCTGGTCGTGTCCAACGTGGCCGCCGGAATCGTGGTGGGCAAGTTCGGCACGGCGAGCGTGACCGGAGGGGAGTTGAAAGAAGCGCTGGAGGAGAAAGCCCGCAAGGTTTCCTCCTGGCATCACCGGAACAATATCCTGACGGCGGAAGCCGCTGCGGAATTGGCGGAACGCTTCCGGAAGGAAAAGAAGGTGGTGGGGTTTACGAATGGCTGTTTCGATCTTCTGCATCTGGGCCACCTGCATTCGTTCATGAAGGCTCGCGAGGCCTGCGACGTGCTTTTTGTGGGGCTGAATACGGATGCGTCCATCAAGCGGCTGAAGGGGGAGGACAGGCCCGTCAATAACGAGGAACTCCGTTCCCTGCTGCTGGCATCTTTGGATTTCATTGATTACGTGGTTCTTTTCGACGAGGATACCGCGCTTCCGCTGATCGAGAAGCTGCGCCCGGACGTGATCGCCAAGGAGGGGTATCCTCTGGAACGCTGGCCGGAAGGGCAGTATGTGGTGTCCTATGGGGGCAGGGCCGTTGAGTTGCCCCGGCTGGAGGGCTTTTCCTCCACCGATATTATCAACCGAATGAAGAAGAGACCGGAATGAGCGATTACATCAAGGAACAGATTTTAGGGATAGCGGACAATTTCAGGGCGCTGGCCGTTTTGTCCGGGGATATTGAAACGGTGGCGCGCGTCTGTACGGACACCCTCCGAGCCGGGAACAAGATCATGTTCTGCGGCAATGGCGGGTCTGCCGCGGATTCCCAGCACCTGGCCGCGGAGCTGGTGGGACGCTACAAGTTGAACCGTCCGGCCATGAACGCCCTGGCCCTGACGGTGGATACGTCCATTCTGACCGCCGTCGGGAATGATTACGGGTATGATACCGTGTTTGCCCGGCAACTCGAAGGCGTGGGACGTGCGGGAGATCTGCTGGTGGGGCTTTCTACCAGCGGCAACAGCCGGAATATCGTGCTGGCGATGGAATTGGCGCGGAGCATGGGTATTCGGACCGTAGCCCTTACGGGGCGGGGCGGAGGCGCCATGAAGGAGCAGGCGGATTTCTGCATTGCCGTTCCTTCCGATGCCACGAATAATATTCAGGAGATGCACATTGCCGTGGGGCATCTGGTCTGTGAGCTAATCGAACAAGAGATGTATGGCCGCTAAAGCGCTGTTTCTGGACCGGGACGGTGTGGTGAACGTGGACGGGGGGTATGTGCACCGCATTGAGGATTTCCAGCTGATGCCGGGAATTCTGGACCTTTGCCGCCGGGCAAAGGAGAAGGGGTATCTGGTAATCGTGGCGACCAACCAGTCCGGCATAGGCCGCGGCATGTTTACGGAGGAAGATTTTTTACGGCTGACGGATTATATGAAGAATGTATTTCACGACGCTGGAGCGGAGATTGCGGACGTGTTCTACTGCCCCAGCGTGGATGATGCTCATCCCGACCGGAAGCCGAATCCCGGCCTTTTTTTGAAGGCCCGCGCCGCGTATGGGCTGGATATGGCATCCTGCGTGTCCGTCGGTGACCGGGAGAGGGATATTCGGGCAGCCCTTTCCGCCGGCGTGGGACGGAATTTTCTGTTTTCCTCCGGGAATGGCCCGACTTGCGCCACGGTCCGTGTCGGGGCCTTGAACGAGGTGGAAGCCTGGTTGTAGGCCGGGAATGGTTCCGCAGGTGAAAGGCCGAGCCGGAAGAAGCCGGCAGGGGCTTGTGGATATGTTTTCCCGTATCTCTTTTCCCGATGTGGCCATGCGGATGTTTTTATTTAAAAAGGCTTTACATGGGAATGAGTACTTCTTCTTTTCTATATAGAATATGAAAACCTTACTATCCGTTTTATTTCTTGCACTGGTTCCCGGCCTGCGTACCGTTGCCGAAACCGCAGATCCGGCCATGTCCGCGAAAGTCGGGAAGAAAGAGGCAGCTTCCGGCATCACCTATCAGGGCGGAGACGGCTCCAGCTTTGAAAAGGCCGTCGGATCATCGGCGCAAAGAATTCGATGGAGAGTGTTTCTGCGGAAGGGAAATGGCTTAAGAAAAAATATGGGAATTATGAAGAGTTCTCGCAGGGCCTCATCCAACATGAGGAAAAGTTCTATGATATGATTACGATCAGGACGAAAAAAGGCAAGGAAGTGATCGTTTATTTCGATATTTCAGGATTTTTCCCCGCCAGGAGCTAGGGAAGAAAATTTTTTGAGTCTATTTTTCAGCATTCTTTTTCGGGGTAGCTGCCTGTCCGGTTTCCTCCCCTTCCGTATTTTCTTTTTTTCGCTTCGAGAATTAATTCTTCCTGCGGCATGGATCGTGGTATGGCCTCGAGTACGCATGGAGGGAAGGCGGGAATGAGAAGGTAGCGGCCTTGTTTGCAAGAAAGAGCGTCCGTCGTCATGGCACATTTGTCATGATGAGTAGCTTTTCGCACCGGGGTGTTCGCTTGCGTGAATCGTTTTTATAACGATGGCCAAAAGATTATCACGTCTTTAAATAGACAAATAAAGAAGTTGAAATTCCTGATAGTGAACATCATTAGTTAAAGATGATGAATTGAGGGGAATTATCATTTGCTTCTGTCAATAAAAGGTACAAGTTTTCCTATAGGGATGGCCTTGATAGTTGAATTCCAGGAAATAGAAACATTAGGGTAAAAAGAAGTGACTATCCTAGTCAGGTTGGCTCCCAAAGAATGGGAAAGAGGAAGCATGAAAGGAAAATGTATCCTATAACGTGCTTGTGCAGTAGACTTGCCAGAGCCGTCCCGAATTATGAAAGGCGTGTAAAGACTGAAGTGAGTTTGGATAGGGGAGCTAAAGCAAGTTGTTTTTCCTCCTTTTTCAAATAGAGGAACCATAGGGCAATGAGGCATATACTTCCCAAGATGCCTGCCAGTATAAAAAAACTAGGCCAGTTTTTGGCATTGCAATATATTCTTGTAACTAGACAACATGGAAGAAGAATCAGGATGGGTATGAACAAAGGATAATAGGTTTGTCTAAAATATTCGTGGATTAACAAGCCGGCTTTTTTTGCATAATAGAAATTAATCATAATGACTTGTCCTACGACCAAAGCAATGGAAGTTCCGATGAACATCCCAATGGCTCCATAGTGTAATGATAAGCCATATCCAATGATGATGCACATAAGAGAAGAATAAAAAAGAATAATGGCTCGCCCCCGATGAATGTTGAGAGCTTGTAAGATGGCAAGGCCGGTATTCTGAGTTAAGGGAACCAGGAGGGGAATTAGAATAATAATGGCACCCAGCCAAACAACCCGGACATTATCACCAATTGATTTTCCAACCCATAAAGAAAGAAAGTTTTCTCCTAGCCCGATAAATGAAATTAGGATAAAACTTAGTAAGAAAAGCTGGATTCGCCCGACGCGAATCATGATGTGAGTCAAATCTTTTTTACTCGCATCCAAAGCTACCATGTGCATGAGTTTGGGGGAAAAAACACTGGAGAGAGCTGTCGCTGCCGTCATGAAGTATTGGGAAAAGCAAATACCTAGAGTGAATATCGTGACGGCCAGTGTCCCTGAAGTGTTGGCAAGAATGGGAGTACCCGCTTTCCAATAGAACAGGTCCATGAGCTGGTTGAGGAGAATCCAGATGGAAAAGGCAAACATTTCCTTGAATAAGCGGATGTCCGGTTTGCCAAAACGGATTTTTGCCTTAAGATAATGGAAGACATAGAAATTTGCAATTAATAGACCGATGATGCTCAGAATGACGCTTAAGACGGTTAGCCCAATGGCTTTATATCCCATCAAAAGCAGGAGAACGGTGAGACCTGCATTTAAGATTGAAGTGGATAGATTCAAAATGCCGGGAACAATGAATTTTTGATAGGCCCCCGGGACACACCCGAGCGGACGCAATGGAAAGGACAAGACAAAGTTACTTAAGGTAAGCAGATACATGACTTCTAATGTACCCAGCTGATTTGCGTTGAGTTTAGGGAATATGTCTGCCAAGAAAAAATAACAAACGCCGCCACAACAGAGGGAGATGATCCCCAAGACAGAGAAAAGCATGGTACTTTGTCCTAAAAAGTGCGCTTCTTGCTGTGCTTGTTGTTTGGCACGATAGGTGGTAACATATTTGTTCACGGTCCCCCCCAGGCCAAAATCAGTGAGAGAAAGCCACGCAATGACAGAATTACTCAGCATGAATAGCCCATATTCTTCTACTCCGAGTTTATTGATGATGAATGGAGTAAGTAAGAACGAGGTGGAGAGTCGGATGATGATGGAGATGTAATTGATGCATATTCCGACTTTTAATTCACTAGCCATGATGTCGTTATTTCAGATTATCCCGTAAGAATTGAATTCCTCTCGCACGTTCGGACTCATGAATGGAGGTGACGCGTGCCCAGTCAATGGGAGTATGGATTAAATTAGTGATCGCAGAATCTTCCGTTTGAGACAGAAGACGATCTCGAAGTTCAAAAGTTTCTAAGAGTGAGACGAAACGGGCCAAGCCACGTGCTTGGTTTTCCAAACAAATGAAGGGCTTATTGAAAATAATGGAAAAGACGCAACCGTGGAAAGAATCTGTGACGATAAACTCAGCGTCGCGAAAATAGCGTAACCATTGTGCCACACTGTTAGTGAAACGATCTCGACGATTTCGGGAGGTGGAGTGCGGCATGAGATGCTGATAGGGCATATTTAATTCGCCGGCGATGTGTTGCAGGGAGTTGTATTTCTCCTTATCCTCATCCAAGAGGTAAGAGGCGATGAAAGCTTGTTTCAATCCTTTGGTTTTCTCTTTGCGAATGATTTGTTCATAGTCCGCAGCGTGCAGTAGAAGAGTTGGGTCTGGCATTTGCACGGATGGAGTGTCAAAGATGTCTTTGCACAGGGAGATACCGGAGTGTTCCCTGACAGAAACGGCTTTGAATTGTTGGATGAGTTCTTTACAAATAGCCGTTTCTTCAAGGGTTCCTTCCCATTGGTCGGAGCCAAAGGAGGCGGCATAAGAAATGCTCTTGCGGCGAAGGCTTTCAGGAGCAAAGTCGAGAAAGAAGAAGGGTACAGTGCTTAGATGCCGGACATATTCACATCTCCACACCTGATCGCTTCCAACGATAAATAGATCAATATCTTGAATTTTTGTATTTTCGGTATGGCGGGGGATATATTCAAAGGATTCAATGTGTGTGGCAGCAAAGTTTGTGGCCATGAAGTGGATTTGCTTCCAAGAGGGATTGAGAGAAGATGAGAGAATATTACAACAGCGGCATAGCTTAACAAGTGAACGGCTTAAAGTAGTGCGAATGTGTGTGATGATACTTTGGTGATAATCGTTCAGATATTGGATGAGTGTTGGCTCATGGTGTAATTGTCGGATGACTTTGTGGAGAGCGAATGCTTGGAGCATTCCACCGTAATTGCCTTTAAAGGGGTGGGTCAGGATGCCTATTCTCATCGTCAATGTCGGGGTAAAGGGGGGCTGCGTCCATTTACTGGTAAAAAAAGCTGTGCTAAACGCTCCTCAACAACTTCTTGGGGTAGCCCAACCTTGCATCAGGCTGCAACACCTGCTACAAACAGGTTTGATATTTAATTTTTTTTAAAATTATATAGAATAACCTTGTGGCATTATTTTTCTTTATTATCAACTGTATTTAGCAGGATAATTAGAGAAGATTGATTATGTTTGTCAATGATTTGAAGGAAGGAACTAGATCCATTGCCTAATGGCAGTGGAAAAAGTAGATGATTCCGAAAATTTATTCAAGTCCAAAGATTGGAGTGTTAAAGGCGTTAATAAGGGCACTTCTTCCAATTATATCGAGTGGACAATTGATCGAAGATGGAATTTTTTTGCTTTATTTGTTTTGAATGTTTATAAATGATTAACATCAAGTAAATTATATCAAATATCTAGCTATTTGTCTTTTCCTGTTTTTTTCTCCTTGGAAATGTTGTAAATTATTGATTCAAGTATAAATTTTTAGGAACTATTTACTTTAGTCCTATATCAGTCGTCCTCGCTGCCTTTCCTACCTAATATCAACGCTAGCAAGAATGCAACATTCCAACAAGATTATTCTACATAATTCCGATTTTTTTATACTCTTCGTTCAAAAGAAGTTCATCCTGCTGTGGGTTTTAGCTGGAGATTCATGAAATAAATCAGTGACTTATTGCACTCTGTTTCAGCATGGAAACTTGCTTAGTTTTTAGTTATCTCTTCGCTGTCAGACGCGTTGATCGCGAAGTTTTCACCTCGACTTTTTCTTCAGTTAAATTTAATGGTGTCAAAGCTATGGTGATTGATGATAAGTTTGGAAAATTTTGCAACTTTATTTTTCTTGTGTTTAATGCTCATAACAGAGCACCTTTGTGCATGGCTGAGGTAAAATCGGCTGAAAGTCTTGATAGCTTTTTCCATGTTTTCCCAAAACAGCTCAAAGGACATGAACATCTTATAGATTCACGTTAGCACCGCCATGACTTCTTCCTGGGGGCCAATAGGAAGATTGGGATGCGTGTTCTTCAAGAGCAATTATACGAGCTTTAACAGGCAGCAAGTCTTTCTGACGCAACATTGCATTTGATTTAGTTGATCCGAATGGCAAGGAGAATTGGAATTAATTCCTTTGAAAACACTTTGGAAAGAATATTTTCAGAAATTTCAATGAAGTAATGAATTTCTTCAAATACAGAATTATCAGCAGCATAATTTAATCCATGAATTATTATATTTCAAAGATATATAAAAATTGGAAGATTATTTGATATCCGCTATTTATTTCTCAAGCTTCGTAAGTCTTTTTCTGCAAATCTGATGCAGAGCCAACTTTCTAGCCCGGGATGAAGTAATTTGACATACGAGGGGCATCCTGCTAGAAGTGAGGTGATTGGTCCGTATTTACGTGAACTTGTCCCGTACAGACTTTTTATTTGCACTTATGAACTTGATTCCCTTCCGATCCATGATGGCAGTTACGGCGCTCGGGGCCGGGCTTGCCCTGCCTCTGTTCGCCCAGTCTTCCGCCCCCTCCACTTCATCCGCGGCCACATCCGGTCACGCGAAAAAAGCGGCCAGGATGCCGGTGTATCCCATTCCCCAGAAAATGACCAGGAGCGGCGGTTCCGTAACGGTTCCCGCGCTGAAGCTGATCGGCGTCAAGGATGCCCCCACCATGAACGCGTTGAAGAGCATGTTCGCGCTGTCTCCGAACGGGTTGCCTGTTCAGATGTCCATCATCAAGGGGAGCAAGAAACCTGCCGGGAATATTCCGCAGAAGGCGGGCGCCTATTCCCTGAGCGTGACGCCGCAGGGAATCCGGATGACGGGGTATGATGACGAGGGCCTGTTTTATGCGGCCCAGACCCTGCTTCAGCTCGCGGAGAAGACGCCTTCCGGCGTGACGGTTCCGCAGGTGGAGGTGCTGGACTGGCCGGATGTTCCGTTCCGCGGCACCATTGAAGGCTTTTACGGGCTGCCGTGGGGGCAGGAAGGCCGCATCAGCCAGTTCAAGTTTTACGGGAAGTACAAGATGAATACCTACATCTACGGCCCGAAGGACGACGTGTTCCACGGTTTTTCCAAGAGATGGCGGGAGCCTTATCCGGCGGACATGGCCAAGGATTTGAAAGAGCTGGTGAAGATCGCGAAGGAAAACAAGGTGAATTTCGTCTGGGCCGTGCACCCCGGTGCGGATATCCATTGGGGAGAGGCGGACCGGAAGGCGGCAGTGAAGAAGTTTGAGATGATGTATGATTTGGGGTTTCGCTCCTTTGCCGTGTTTTTTGACGACATCGGCGGAGAGGGGGCCAAGCCTGAAGGTCAGGTGGAGTTCCTGAATTATTTGAACAAGGAGTTTATCCACAAGAAGCCGGACGTAACCCCGCTCATCGTGTGTCCCACGGCGTATGCCGGCAACGGCGGTCGTTATCACGAGGTGATGGGGGAACATTTGGATAAGGACATCGGCATTATGTGGACGGGGTCCGGCATCGTGAGCGATATCCGCACCCCAGCCCTGAAGGGCATCAACAAGTTTTTGCAGAGGCCCGCTTTCATCTGGTGGAATTTCCCGGTGACGGATTACGTCCGCCACGCGCTGTTCCTGGGGCGCACCTACGGTGTGGATGCGGACGCGATGCCGTACATGCAGGGGTTCGCCTCCAATCCGATGGACAAGCCGGAGGCCTCCAAGATTTCCCTGTTCAGCGTGGCGAACATGACCTGGAACGCCAAGGCGTATGATTCCGACAAGACGTGGAAGGACAGTATCCGCATTTTGTTCCCCGGCTGCGCCTCCGCCATGCAGACGTTTGCCAACCACAATAGCGACGGCGGTCCGAGCGGGCACAATTACCGCAAGGAGGAGTCCGTGGAGATCGCTCCCGTGGTGGAACAGGTTCTGGACCTGTGCCGCCGCGGCGCGAAGGTGGCGGACAACAAGGCATTTGAACGCCTGAAAGCCGAGTTTGCGAAGATGGCCCAGGCTCCGGACATCATCCGGGCCAAGGCGAACAATCCCGCTTTTGTCGCGGAAGTGGAGCCCTGGCTGATCCAGTTTGAATCGCTCGGCAAGGCGGGGATGAACAGCATGCAGATGCTGGAGGCCACGGAGGCGGGGAATTCCTCCGCGGCATTGAATTACGCCATGGAGGCCGCCTGCCTGCTGGCGGAGATGCAGCGCTACAGCAAGGAGATCAGCAAGGCCATCAATAAACACGTGACGGAGGTGACCAAGAAGAATTCCCCGTGGCAGACGGCTGTCAAGCCGTCCGAACTGGTAATGGCTCCCGCCGTCCGCGAGTTGCTGGACCTGGGGTCCACTCCGGTGCTTTCCCGCGTGAGCGGGCGGGCCGTGGGGCGGGTGAAGCCGTATGTTTCCACCAAGCTAAAGAACGGTATTGAAAAGATGCTGGATGACGATCCCGAGTCCTATTTTTACTGCAAGGAAGTTCAGAAGAAGGGCGACTTTTTCGGCGTGGACCTGGGTGTCCCCCGCGAGATACGCACCGTTTCCATCGTGATGGGCCGGAATGATTCAGACAAGGATGCCGTGAACAAGGGGCAGCTGGAAGTGTCCATGGACGGACAGTCATGGTCGCCTCTGATGCCGGAAACGAGCGGCGTGCGCGTGGAGTACCAGGGCAGCGGGAAAAAAGGCCGCTTTGTGCGCTACCGCGCCACGGTGCAGGGCGTTCCCGGCGGCAAGCCCGACGTGTGGACGGCTATTCGTGATTTCAAGGTGAATGCCCCCGCCGCTCCTTCCGTTCTGACGGACGCTCCTGCTTTCAAGGGAGCCGTGGCCGAGACAGGCGACACGGATATTTCCCTGAAGCGCATCATGGAGGTGCATCCGTTGCCCCCCAGGAAGTCTCTGGGGCTTCAAATTCCTGCCGGCGCGGCTGTGGAGTCCGCGTCCATCAATTTGAAGACGCCGGACATGAAGTGGGCTAAATTGTTTATTTCCATGGACGGGAAGGGCTGGACGGAAGTGCCGCTGAAAGCAGACGGCTCCGCAGAGATCGGCGGTGTGGTGAAAGGTGTGAAACTGGTGAATGCCGGATCATCCCCGCAGGAGGTAACGCTGGAAGAGTTCAAGCTCAACCTTGCCAACAAGGGCAAGAAAGACGGCAACAGCGGTGCGGCCGGCGATTTCAACCTGGCTACGTTTTTGTCTGTGGATTTGTCCCCGGAACGGGTGGAGATTCCCTGTACTTCTCCCCGCGCTAATTCAGCCATTGTTCTGTCGGACGGCAGGGAAGCAACCGTCCAGGCCTGCGGAGCGGACGGCCGCTGGGTTCCCGTTGGCAGCCTGGGCAAGGGCAAGAAAGTGACCACCTTGAATTTGAAGTCCGTCAGGAAGCCGGTCAAGGCTATCGGCCTTACCGGCAAGAAGGATACTTCCGTGAACATTTTTGAGGTGATCTGGAAGTAGTTCAGACTTGGAATGAATTTGGAAAAGAGCTGTTTCACCGGGTGTGAAACAGCTCTTTGACGTTGAGCCGTCCGTGCCATGGCCGCTCCCGTCTTCTCGGCATGGAAGTGACGATGAGGGCAGTGTTCCCCTTTGCCGGGCTGCGGAAGAGTTTTTCCATCGGAAACGGCAAGCATTGTCAGGAGCCGTTTTTGTTTGCCAGGTGCATGCAGGCCAGGATGGCGGCGATGATGGCCATGGGGCCCAGAAGGTCCGCGTATCCAATTATTCCGGTGTTGATGGGGGCCAAGCAGAGCAGGAACCACCAGGCGAGTGCCAGCAGACGCAGGATGGGTGAAATTCCGGCGCTGGAAAGGGATACATAGATGAGCAGGCTCCAGAAGGTGGAGAAGCGGGGCAGCGTAATGAGCCATTCGCAGTGGCCGTCTGCGGGCCATGCAAGCGTGCCATAGTGCCCTGTCAGGGGAAGGTCTCCCCATGAACCGTCCGCAGGAAGCGACAGGTCCAGCAGCAGGCACAGCGCCAGTCCCGCATACGCGGCAATCATCAGAGCCCTCCATTGGGACCCCGTACGAGGGACGAGGCACAGGAATGCCGGAACAAGGATGAAGGGGGTAAGCTCCAGAGCCGCTATCCAGGGGGAGAAGGAGGGGCCGACTTCCACCACATTGTTTCCTGCCTGCGGCACAGCAGACAGAATACCCCAGTAAAGGAGCAGCAGAAGGGTGCATCTGTATTTGACGGCGGGGCGCACCCGTCCGTCCCCGGGCGGAGGCAGGTTGAGCCATGCTCCGAAATGCGGCTGGTGCGTTTTGTTCGGCATAGAGGGGCAAATAGCGCTTTTTTGTAGCGGGAACGCACGTCCTTGTCAATAGACCGGATTTTGCGGGTTGCAGAATGGGGGAGTTTTTCAACAGAATCGGCAATCCGGCTGTCCATTGTGAAAAAGTCGTCACATGCGGAAACTTGCCGCAGATGTCTTTTTCTGCTAGTCGGAGCCTGAAAGGGTGCGGCCAAGATGCCGTGAGCCTGCAACCATTTTTTTGATATCCCATGTTTTTTTCAAGATTTCCTTTGTTGTTTCTGGCCGCCTCCCTCTGCCTGCCTCTCGTTTCCTGCCGGGACGGGAAGGAGGAGGATGCGAATGTGATTGAATTGAATTTCGGTCATTTCCCGAATGTGACCCACGTGCAGGGTCTGGTGGCCCATCATTTTTCCCGACAGGGGAACGGGTGGTTTGAAGAGCGCGTGAAGAAGGCTACCGGGAAAGATGTCAGGATCAACTGGTATGTGTACAACGCAGGACCCAGTGCCATGGAGGCGGTATTTGCCCGGTCCATTGAGCTGACGTATGTGGGACCCAGTCCAGCCATCAACGCGTTTGTCCGCTCCCGCGGCCAGGATATCAGGATGATCGCCGGAGCTGTAGAAGGAGGAGCCTCCCTGGTGGTGCCGGAGGATTCCTCCCTGAAGGAACCGCAGGATTTCCGCGGCAAGGTGATAGCCACGCCCCAGCTTGGCAATACGCAGGATGTTTCCGCCCGCGCCTGGTTTTCCCGAGGCGGCCTGCACGTGACGCAGCGCGGTGGAGACGTGAAGATTCTTCCTACGCCTAATCCGGAACAGTTGAGCCTGTTCCGCCAGGGGAAGCTGGACGGTGTCTGGACGGTGGAGCCCTGGGTGAGCCGCCTGGTGATGATGGCCAAAGGAAGGGTGCTGGTGAACGAGGAGGATTCCATAGCAACGGTATTGGTGTGCGGGGCTGATTTTTTGAAGGAGAAGCCCGAAGTAGCGCAGGCCGTCGTGAAGGCGCATGAAGAGCTGAACCAGTGGATACGGGAGAATCCGGAGGAGGCCCAGGCCATTGTGGTGAAGGAATTGGAGGAGCTTACCCATTCCAAGGTTGAACCGGAATTGATTGCCCGGGCATGGAAGAGCATTCATATGAAGGACAAGATTTTCATCCCCAAGTTGCAGCAGTTTGTTCAGGACGCCTATCATGCCGGATTCATGAAGGAGGTTCCCGACGTTTCCGGCCTGGTGACACCGGAGGCGGTAGAGGAGAAACAGTTGGCCATGAAGGAGGAAACGCAGGGATGATTATGGGAGAAGAGCATTGCGGGCCGGGCGGATGCAAGCTGCGCATCGCCGGAGTGTCCAAGGTGTTTGAAGGACGGCGGGGGAAGGTGGAGGCCCTGGAGGGCATCAACCTGAATATCAAGGCCGGGGAGTTCGTTTGCCTGGTAGGCCCCAGCGGCTGCGGAAAGACTACTTTGCTGAATATTATCGCCGGGCTTGAGTTCCCCTCTTCCGGCACGGTGGAACTGGACGGTGTTCCCGTGAGCGGGCCGGGCCGGGACCGTACTGTGATGTTTCAGGAGTCCGCCCTGTTTCCGTGGCTGGACGTGCTGGGGAATGTGATGTTCGGCCTGAAGCTGGTGCCCGGTTTGACGCGCGGCGCGCGCATGGCCATTGCAGAGAAGAATCTGGAGCTGGTGGGGCTCCAGGATTGCATGCACGCCCACATTCACGAGCTTTCCGGGGGAATGAAGCAGCGCGTGGCCCTGGCCCGTGCTCTGGCGACGAATCCACGCATTTTGCTGATGGACGAACCGTTCGGCGCGTTGGACGCCATGACCCGGGAACAGCTTTATCAGGATATTCAGGATATTCACCTCAGGTGGGGCATGACGATCATTTTTGTTACCCACAATATGCGGGAAGCCGTGTGCCTGGGAGACCGCGTGATTTTGTTCACTCCGCATCCGGGACGAATCTGCGAGGAGTATTCCGTGGATCTGCCTCATCCCAGGGATATCAACAGCCAGGATCTGGCCTTGCTGTCGTCCCGCATCACCCGTGATTTGAAAGGAGCTGCGAAATGAACAGGAACAGATGGTCAAAATGGGGAGCCCACGCATGTTCTCTCGTGTTTTTCATTGTCGTCATCTGGGTATGGCAGTATTTGAGTGACGAGCAGGTTTGGAAACCTTATTTGTTTCCCTCTCCGCTGGAGGTGTGGGAATATCTGCGCTCGTCCTTTGCGGACGGAGCTCTGGAAGAAGCTTCCTGGATTACGGTGAAGCGGCTGGGACTGGGGTACGGCATTGGCCTGGTGATGGGGATTCCCCTCGGCATGCTGTGTTCCCGATTCCAGTTGATGCAGAATACGCTGGGTCTGGTTTCCCTGGGGTTTCAGGCTCTGCCCAGCGTATGCTGGGTTCCTCTGGCTACCCTGTGGTTCGGGCAGACGGAGTCCGCCATGCTGTTTGTGGTGATTATGGGAACCCTGTGGTCCGTCATCCTGGCTACGGCCAACGGCATGCGGAACGTGCCGCCCATTTATGCCAGGGCCGCCCGCACGATGGGCGCCGGGCCCATTTACTGCCTGATCCACGTCACCTTGCCCGCTTCCGCCCCGTTTGTGGTGAGCGGCATGAAGCAGGGCTGGGCCTTTGCGTGGCGTTCCCTGATGGCTGCGGAAATTTTCGTGCCCATTCTGACCGGATTCGGCCTGGGTCAGCTTCTGCATTATGGGCGTGAGCTGAACGCGATGGATCAGGTAGTGGGCATTATGTTCGTGATTGTGGTGATAGGACTCCTGTCGGACAAGATTCTGTTTTCTCCCTTGGAACGGTTTCTTCACCGCCGCTGGGGAACGGGCCAGGCCTGAAGTGTTGTTTTCAGAGACGTTTTTCTGAGGCTCCGTCCCCGGGCTGTCCTGTTCCCTGCTAGTTTCCGGATGAGTCCAGTTTCCTTTTGAGGGAATGGACTTCCTTGACGAGGGCCGGGAGCTTCCTGAGGGCCGCAAATTGGCGGCAAGCGTCCTTGAAGGGGGAGGCGGGAGTACCCCAGTAGGCAGCGTTTTCCGGAATGTTCGCCGTAACACCCGTTTGTGCCGCCAGCGTGGATCTGGAACCAACCTTGAGATGGCCGGCAATGCCTACCTGGGCTGCGATGGTGACGTAGTCCCCCACATGCGTGCTGCCGGCAATTCCGGACAGTGCGACAATGATGCAATGCTTGCCCACCACGACGTTGTGTCCGATCTGGACGAGATTGTCTATTTTAGTCCCTTCCCCGATGATGGTGCGGCCGAACCGGGCGCGGTCAATCGTTGTGTTGGCTCCTATGTCCACATCGTCCTCCAGTTCCACAATGCCTACCTGGTCGATGCCCACATAGCGGCCATTATCTCCCATCAGGAAGCCGAAGCCGTCGGAACCGATGACGGCGCCAGGCTGGATGGTGACGCGACTGCCGAGCTTGCAGCGTTCGCGGATGGTGACATTGGCGTGCAAGCGGCAGTTTTCCCCCATCGTGACACCGTCACCGATCTGACATCCGTTGCCTATGTCCGTGCCGTCGCCGATTTCGCAGTGTGCGCCGATGCAGGTGTAAGCCCCCACGCGGACCTTGTCCGGATTGATTTTCGCTGAAGGGTCGATGACGGCCGAGGGATGGATGCCGGGCACGAATTTATAGGATGAAGCCTTGAAGTATTTGACCAGGGCGTTGAAGGCCATGGAAGGATTGGCTACTTCCACAAATGCGACGTTTTCAGGATATTTGGGCAGTCCCGGAGGCACCAGGACAATTCCCGCGGAAGTATGCAGAAAGTCTTCAAAGTATTTCTCGTTGCCCAGGAAGGAGGCTTCCTCCGGGGTGGCGTCGAGAAGAGAAGCGACCCCGAACACATTCAGTTCGGGATCGCCGGAGAGGATTGTTCCCCCGGTGAGGGCGGCCACGGCTTCAAGTGAAAGCTTCATGCGGATATGATTCCGCCTTCCCGGGGGCAATGTCAAGGGTTACTTGGCCGGAGCCGCAGGCGCGGCGGGAACGGCCGGTGTCTTTTTCTTGGTAGGATCAAAGCCCGCGGGCGCATCCTTGTTGAGTTCCTTCATCACGGTGGGGGTGATGTCCATGCTGGGCTTGGTGTAAACGAAGACGTTGTTGGAACGGAGAGCCTGGGCGCTCTTGTCCAGAACAAGGTCATAGTTGCTCTTGGTGGCGATGCCTTCCGCAACCTTGGTGATTTCACCCATGATGTTGGTGGAACGCAGTTTCATTTGTTCCTGAAGGGATTTGAGCTGGCGCTCCACAAAAGTGCGGCGTTCCTGTTCCAGGGCAATCGCCTGCTGGCGCGTGATCTGGGCTTTCTGTTCCAGGTCTTTTTTGTCCTTTTCATTCAGGGAAGGGTCCTGGAGCTTTTTGACCATTTCGGTGAAATCGGCTTCCATCTTCTTGATGCTTTCCGCACGGGTGTTGTTATCCTGCTGGACCGCCTGCGCCGCCTTGTCCACTTCCGCCTGGGCTTCATGCGTTTTGTAGTAGTCGGCAAAGAGTTTCTGCACGTCCACTGTAGCTACTTTCAGTTCGGCGTTGGCAGTGGCGCTGAATGCCATTGCAGCGGATACACATAATGCTGTTTTGAAGAATCTCATAATTTTTAGCGTCTTCTGACTTTGCCAGTTTACATGTGGAATGGCATGCGTCAATCTTCTAGCCATATTTCAGGATTGAACTTTTGTCATCATGAGGCCACTTTATGCGCATGCAAACTTTTTCGACCAAGGCTCAGTTGAAGGGAGCCCTGTCCAAACACCGCCGGCAGAATGATCCCGTTGTTCTCGTTCCCACGATGGGGGCTCTCCACAGCGGCCACCGTTCCCTGCTGGAGCAGGCCAGGAAGCTGGCCGGGGAGGACGGCGTGGTGGTAGCCAGCATTTTCGTCAACCCCATCCAGTTCAATAACACTTCCGACTTGCTGACCTACCCCCGCACTCCGGAGAAGGACCTGGAGTTGTGCGAAGCCGCCGGAGTGGATTACGTGTTTTCCCCGGCTCCGGAAGAGATGTATGCTGGAGAACGCAGCATCAGCGTGGAGGAAGGTTTTTTGTCCACTACGCTGTGCGGGGCATCACGGCCGGGACATTTTTCCGGAGTTTGCACGGTTTTGGCCAAACTTTTCAACCTGGTGCAGCCTACGGATGCCATTTTCGGGAAGAAGGATTACCAGCAGCTGGCAATTATCCGCCGCATGGTGCGCGACCTGGATATTCCGGTGCGCATCCACGGCGCGGAGATCGTACGTCATGAGAACGGCCTTGCCTATTCTTCCCGGAACGCCCGGCTGTCTCCGGAGCAGAAGGAACAGGCCGTCGTGATACGGAAGGCCATGCTTCAGGCCAGGGACGAGTTCAGGGACGGGACGGGAGTCCGGGAAGTGAAGGATCATGCCGCCGCGGTGATTGAAGCCGTTCCCGGCACGCGGATCGACTACCTGGAGATTGTGGACGCGGAGACCATGCAGCCCCTGGAGGAAAACCGGGAGCCGGCCCTGATGGCTGCCGCTGTCTATTTTGGCGACGTGCGTCTTATCGACAATATAGAACTTTAATCCGGCCGCCATTTCGTTATACTGAATTCCGTGATTACCGCCGCCAACCTCCACCGCAGCTATTCCATCGGCAAGAAGTCCATTGAGATTCTGCACGGGGTGAACCTGCACATTGCCGCCGGGGAAAAGGTGTTCCTGTGCGGTCCCAGCGGCGCCGGGAAGACGACGCTGATGTATACACTCGCCGGTCTGGAAACACCCCAGGAGGGCAAAGTGACGATCAACGGCACGGATATTTACTCCCTGTCTGCCACGGGGCGCTCCATTTTCCGCAACAGGAACATGGGGTTCATTTTCCAGAACTATTTGCTCATGCCGGAATTGACGGCCCTGGAAAACGCCTGCCTGGCTTCCTCCATCGGTAAAAGGCCGCGCATGGAGTATGTCACGGAACTGATGGACCGTGTGGGCCTGTCCCACCGCCTGAACCATCTGCCGGGCGAATTGAGCGGCGGAGAACAACAGCGTGTAGCCATTGCACGTGCGCTCGCGAATGACGCCCCCATCATTTTTGCGGATGAACCTACCGGGAATCTGGACAGGAAGAATGGCGCGGAAGTTCTTGATCTTTTGTTCGGTCTGGCGGACGAGTCCCGCAAGACACTGGTGATCGTGACTCATGACGAACACCTGGCCCGGCGGGGCGACCGCATCATCACGATTATGGACGGCCAGGCCGTTTGACGCCGAGCACGGCGCGGGGGACTTTATTTTTCTTCCGCCGCCAGATGCAGAACGGCCTGGTGGACGCCGCAGACCACTTGGGCCATGCGGCGGTAGTCCAGCGTTTCCGGAAGGTCTCCGGGCTGGTGGTAGTTCGGGTTGCGGAAGAAGGACGTGTCCGTGATCATCACGGCAGGCATGTCTTTAGCCCAGAAGTTGCGGTGGTCGGAAAAGTCCATGCACATGCCCTTGATCTGCGGCAGGTTGAGTCGGACGGTGGGAAGGAAGGGACGCATGCTTTTCTGGATGTCGCGGCCCAGCCTGACGCTGTTCCAGTTGCCTACGATGGCGATGAAGTTTCCCTTGTCCGGATACAGCGTCCCCATGCCGGGCCCCGGATAGGTCTGGCTGTTTTCCTTGTCGGAGAAGTAGCCGATCATTTCCAGGCAGATCATGGCTTTGACGCCTATTTGTTCCGTGTAAAGCTTCCGGGCGTGCTGCGCGCTTCCCATGTGTTCCGTGGCAAAGTACGGGGGTTCCTCGTTGGCGTAGGCGATGAGCTCAATGGTGTATTGGGGGGATATGCCTTTAAGCATGCGCCCCAGGGCCAGCAGCCCGGCCACGCCGCTGGCATTGTCGTCCGCCCCGGGCGTGTCCCCGCAGGTATCATAGTGTGCTCCTACGATGACTCTTTTGGCTGATTTTCCGGGGAAGACGGCACTGACGTTGACGAAGGTACGCTTGTCCGCGGAGAAAGGCTGATAGGTGACTTTGGCTCCGGAGTCCGCCAGGGAACGGGCAATGTATTCTACGGCTTTGGCCTGGTTTTTTTCATAGCCGGCCGGACGGGGATGGCAGGTTTTCGCCAGGGAACGGACGTCTTTTTTCAGTTCTCTTTCCAGTCCGGGCCGCACGGTGGAGGCTGGTGCCGTTTCGTCCCCGGGCGTGGTGCAGTGGGAGATGATGCAACCCGTGGAGATGGAGAGGATGAGCGCAGCGGATAGCAGAGAGGGAAATATCCGGAATTTCATGGTGCGCTTATAGCAGTTTTCATTTTGCGTAGCAACAGGGAAGGAAAGGATCGGTGTTGCAATCATCTGGGTTGTTGTGTAGCTTGTGCCCATGTGGGACTGGATTGTGATCAAGGATGCGCTCAGGGCGATCGTTGAAATTTTCATCCTGTGGGTGTTCCTGTATCAGATTTACCGTGCCTTCCATGCGACGCGCGGCGCCCGCATTATGGTAGGGCTGTTCGCCTGTTTCCTGGCCCTGGTGGTACTGGCCTTTTTCTTCCAGTTGAACGTCATTTCATGGATCCTGACGCGCATTTTCGCTCCGGGCCTGGCGCTGGCGCTGGTGGTGATTTTCCAGCCGGAATTGCGCGTAGGGCTGGCGAAGCTGGGTAGCCATCCGTTTTTCTCCTCCTTCGCCAAGCTTCAGAGGGTGGACTTCCTGGACAATTTCTGCAAGGCAGTGAGCAAGCTTTCCAATCAGCGGTTCGGCGCCCTGTTCGCCTTTGAGCGGAGTATCAGCATGAAGCCCATTGAAGATTCCGGCGTGAAGCTGGACGCCATTTTTTCCCCGGAACTGGCCCTGACTATTTTTCATACGAAAACCGCTCTTCACGATGGAGGAGTGGTTATTTCCGGCGACCGGATTTCTGCTGCCGCCTGCGTGTTCCCTGTTTCCCAGAAGGAGATGAGCGACCGTACCCTGGGGCTGCGGCACCGTGCCGGCGTAGGCATGTCTGAGGAAAGCGATTGTGTGGTGGTGGTGGTTTCCGAAGAAACGGGAGCCATTGCCCTGGCCGTGGGCGGCAAGCTGGAGCGCAACCTGACTCCGGAACAGTTGAAGGCCCGTCTTGAAGAGCTTCTGAATATTTCTCCTTCCAATGAAAAAACTGCTATTGCTTAACTGGCCTGCCAAGTTGTTCTGCCTGGTGTTGGCCGTCATCATCTGGTCTTTCATCAACCATTGGGTGACTACTAATGATGCCGCACCGTCCCGCGCGCAACTGGAGGAGATCAGAAGATCCCATCCCTGAAGCTTACCGTCATGAGGAATTTTATCGTTACCGGAACTGATACGGAGATAGGCAAAACTTATGTAAGCTGCCTGATTGTGAAGGCCCTGAGAGAACGGGGCGTGAACGCCGCAGGATTCAAGCCCGTGGCCTGCGGAGACAGGCAGGATGCCCGGCTTCTGCGGGAGGCAGGGCCGGAAGGCCTGACGCTGGATGAGTTGAATCCCGTGTTTTTGAAGAATGCCACCTGCCCCTATGTGGCTGCCAAGCTGGAGAATACACAGGTGGATGAAGACGCTATCCGCCGCGCTTATGAGGCTTTGGCCGCCGCGCATGAGTGTGTGCTGGTGGAAGGCGTGGGCGGCTGGGAGGTGCCGATCGCGGCAGGCCGGAATTTCAGCGACATGGCTGCGGATTTCCATCTTCCCATTCTTCTGGTGATCGGCAACAAGCTGGGAGCCATCAATCATGCTCTGCTGACGCTGAATGCGATCAAGGCGCGCGGTCTGGAATGCCTGGGTATTGTGTTTAATAACGTGAAGGATGAGTGGGATACCGCTTGCGTTACGAACAGGAGCATGGTGGAGGAGTTTTCCGACGCGCCCATTCTCGGGGAACTGATCCACGGGCAGGATTTCATGGATATTGACGCCCTTCTGGAACGTTTGCGCTAGGCATGGCTGCGGTTTTACGGGATGGAGGGAATGCTCTTTCCTTTCCGTCCGTTTCAAGCGTTGAAATGCAGCGTGGAGTATCCGGCATGCAGTGTTAAAAGACCAGAAGAAAGGGGTATTTTTTACTCCACAAGGCCTGTTTTGACAAGAGTTGAGACAGGATGCCGTATATAAGGAGATGTTTTTGTTCAGAGTTTTCAGCATTCCTGTACGGTTTTTTGCCGCCCTGCTGGTTTGTTCCCCGTGGGGGTTGATGGGCGGGGAGGTCGTGACCGCGCCTGTGCCGGAGTTTTCCTCCCCTGCGTTGATTCCTTATCCTTCCAAAGTCGTCAGGGGTAAGGGCGGGGTGCGTTTTAAAAGCGTTCATGTGCATTTAGACCGGGATGTTCCCCGCAGGGATGACCTGGTGAGGGAAATGAAGGATGTATTCGGGATGTTCGGCATTCCGGCTTCCGTGAGCAAGGATGTTTTTGAGGAAGGTTCCCTGACATGGGAGTTGAGCCTGGACGCCGGAATTGAGGGGGAAGCATATATCCTGTCCGTCGCACCGGAAAAGGCAACTGTCAGAGCAGGGAGCTTTGGCGGTTTTTTTAATGCCCTGCAAACGCTGAGGCAGCTGGTTTCCAAAGGAAAGGGAGGTTTTTTCATGCCCTCCGTGCAGATCAGCGACGAACCCGCCTTCGCCCTGCGGGGCATGATGCTGGACGTGGGGCGTTATTATATGTCTCCCGCGTTTATCAAGGAGCTGATGCGCCGGGTTTCCCGCTACAAGATTAATACGCTCCATCTGCATTTGACGGATGATCCCGCGTGGAGGCTGGAAGTGAAGAAGTTTCCGGCTTTGACGGACCGCGCCTTTCACTGGAAGTCACGGCTGCCGGGCAAGTTTTATACGCAGGAGCAGTTGAAGGAGCTGGTGGATTATTGCGCCGGGCTGAATATCCAGGTGATTCCGGAGATCGACATGCCGGGGCACAGCCAGCCGTTCGCCAAGGCCATGAAGACCGGCATGCAGACGGAGAAAGGCGTTTCCATATTGAAGGAGGTGCTGGACGAGGTTGTTCCCCTTTTTCCCGGGAGGTATTTCCATATGGGGTCCGACGAGGTGCATATTACCATGAAGGATTTTATTCCGCGCATGGCAGAGTATCTCCGAGGGAAGGGGAAGGAGGTGGTTGTATGGTCGCCGGGCGGTCCTCACGACAAGGATTCCGTGCTGATGTGCTGGGGAGAGAGCGAGGCTGGAGCCCGAATGGACAAAGGAATGAAGCGAATTGACAGCAATGGCTTTTACATTGACTGGGCGGATTCCCAGTCCGGCGTATACCAGGTGTTTTTCCAGCAGCCGTGCGAAGTTCCCCGAGGGGATGAAAAGGCGTTGGGCGCTATCCTGCCTGTGTGGTGTGACGGGAATCTGAGCAGTGAGAAGAGGGTGCTGGAACAGTATCCTCTTTACCCCTGCGTGTTGACGTTTGCGGAACGCGTCTGGCGCGGAGGCGCCACCAAGAGGAAGGATTACATGGCTCAGCTTCCCCCCAAAGGAACGGCCGGATGGGCGGAGTTCCGGGAGTTTGAACGTCGTCTTGTCTCCCACCGTGACAGGTTTTTCCGGGGCGTTCCCTTTGCGTACGTAAAACAGGCGGATATGGCCTGGAGCCTGGTAGGCCCGTTTGACCACCGGGGGAAGAATGATACGTCCTTTGAGCCGGAACGGAAGATTGCCCCCTCCTACCGGGACGGGGACAGCACGCTGGAATGGAAGAGCACGCCCGTTTACGGCGGGGCCGTGCATATCAGGCACCTTTTTGCGATGTTCAATATGCACCGGAACCAGTACCGGCTGGCCCACTGGCCCACGCTGATGTCAGAGGATGTGGGGAAGGGAGGCGGGACTTGTTACGCGCTGACTTCCATCCGTAGCCCGAAGGATCAGGAAGTGTGGCTGATGGTTGGCCTGAATGGCATGTGGGGGCATTCAGGAGGGTACCGCAGCGCGCGCGCTCCGGAGCAGGGGAGCTGGGATTTTTCCGGCGGGGACGTGTGGCTGAACGGAAAGCGCGTGAATCCGCCCAAGTGGCCGTTCAAGAGCCTGCCCTGGACGGATTGGGGCAAGGGGCGCATTGAGGAGGCTCCCCTGACCTGGGAAGGATATTTTTTCCGCCCTCCCGTGAAAGTAAAGCTCCGCAAGGGGTTGAACCGTGTGCTGGTACGCAGCGTGTTCGGCCACTGGAAGGGGGACAACGGGCAGAGAAGCTGGTTTTTCTGCTGCATTCCCGTCCTGTGGGACGGCACCCATTACCGGGAGGTTCCTGGTCTGGAGTACGATCCCAGGCCGGACGCCCGCTGACGGGGCCGCTCGCGGATTCAGCTTTCCGCAAAGACGGAGAGGATGGCCTCATGCACATCCTGCGCGGAACGGATTTCCGGCAGGGATGCAGGGCCGATGAATACGGGCTGCTGGTTTGCGGGCACCCGGTCCCTGCCGTGGGAGCCTTTCACCTGGTCTCCGTTGAGGGGGATGACTTTCATCAGGGCGCGGAAGCCCAGCTTTTTTTTCAGCAGAAAGGAGGCGGCATGCAGCATGGGGAAGGCAAGGGCCGGGTCAAAGAACATTTCCGCAGGGTCATAGCCGGGCTTGCGGTGGATGTCTACGCAGCGGGCGAAGTCCGGGGCCTTGGCGTCGTCCGTCCAGTAGTAGTAGGTAAACCATGTGTCCGGGGCCGCCACGGCGGTGAAGTCCGGCAGACGCTCGCAGGCGGCAGGGTTCAGACCGGAAAAGTCCGTCTCCCGGATTTCCTCCACGCCGGGGGTAGCGGAGAGCAGGGCTTTTACTTCTTCCCGGACGGAGGGATCGTTGACGTAAATCTGGGCCACTTGGTGGTCGGCTACGGCAAAGGCTCTGGAGGCTCCCCCGTCCAGCATTTCCGTTCCCAGTTCCGGTTTGACAGTGATCCAGCCGCGTTTCCGGAAGAGGCGGTTCAGGGCTACCGTGCGCGAGACGTCGGAAATGCCGTATTCGCTCACGACAATCGGCGTGACTCCCTCCCGTTCCAGGAAGTCGATCAGATCGCAGAGAAGATTGTCCATGGCCCGGGCCGCCTTGGCCGCCTCCCCGGAGGAGGGACCAAATTTCTGGAGGTCGTAGTCCAGGTAGGGCAGATAGACCAGGTTGAGATTGGGGCGGTATTTTTGCTCAATCCACCGGACGGAGTCCGCAATCCATTGCGTGGCGCCGATGCCGGCCATGGGGCCCCAGAACGTGGGGAAGGGGAATTCACCCAGGTCCCGCTTGATGATTTCCCGCAGGTCCATGGGCTGTGTATAGATGTCAAAGATTTTGCGGCCGTCCGCCGGGTACATGGGGCGCGGCGTGATGCTCCAGTCCGCGGTGGAGTACATGTTGTACCACCAGAAGAGCTTGGCGCAGGTGAAGGAGGGACCGTACAGGTTTTTCAGCTTCTCCCAGACGCGCGGCCCCTGTACCAGTTTGTTGGATTGCTTCCAGAACTGAACCTCGCTCATGTTCCTGTTGTACCAGCCGTTGCCGGGAATGGCGTGCTCCTCCGGGGAGAGCCCGGTGATGTAGGAGCTCTGCACCGTGCAGGTGACCGCCGGAAAGGCCGGAGGGAAGGAGGAAACGCGCTGGCGCTCCGCCCAGGAGGAAAGCCTGGGCATATGTTCCATCATCTGGCGAGAAAGGGCTACTGCATCAAGGACGGCTACGCGGGTGGCGGGAAGTTTCATGGGAGAAATATTACCGGTTCGGCGGAGGAAATCCATCTTTCCATTTGAAAAAAAGCTCCGCATCCGTCATGATTCCCCGCATGGAACGTCAGGATAAACGACTTGTGGACCAGTTGCGCCCGATCAGCTTTGAAACGGGCATTGCTCCGAACGCCACGGCCTCCGTGCTGGTGACTTTCGGACGGACGAAGGTGATTTGCGCCGTCACGATTGAAGAGGATGTGCCGCGCTGGATGAAGGTGCAGCGCGTGGAGGGCGGCTGGCTGACGGCGGAGTATTCCATGCTCCCTTATTCCACACTGGACCGCAAGCGCCGCGACATCACGGCGGGCAAGCTGGACGGACGTTCCAGCGAGATTCAGCGTCTGATTGGCCGTTCCCTCCGGGCCGCCGTGGACCTGGGCAAGATCGGCGCGCGCACCATCTGGGTGGACTGCGATGTTCTCCAGGCTGACGGCGGAACGCGGACCGCTTCCATCACCGGGGCTTCCGTGGCTTTGGCGATTGCCGTGAACAAGCTGGTGGCTGCAGGCAAGCTGGCGGAATCCCCCCTCAAGAGGCTCGTTTCCGCCGTGTCCGTAGGCATGCTGGAAGGGGAAGCCCTGCTGGACCTTTGCTACGTGGAAGACAAGGACGCGGAAGTGGACATGAACCTGGTGATGACCGACCGGGGCGAGTTTGTGGAAGTGCAGGGTTCCGGAGAAGAAGCCGTCTTCACTGCGGACCAGATGAACAGGATGCTGGAGCTGGGGCGCAAGGGTCTGGATGAGATCGCGGAACTCCAGCGCCGCGTCATTGCGGAGGCGGACAAACCGGACGCCGGAGCGCTGGAAGATTTGAGCGCCTTTTTCGGCCGGGGCAAGTAAAGACGTTTTCCATATTTCTCCAGGCAGGGAAACGTCCTGCATTTCCGGGAATGCGGAACCGCCTTTCCAGACCCGAGAATTTTGTGAGAATATGCTTGTCCTGACTAGGAAATGACGTTAATAGTAGAAACGAACATAGATAACCACATGCGGTTTTCTTAAACTGTAAACATTCCATTAGATTCAACAATGAAAGTATCTTTTGCAACACGCCAGTTACGCCGGGGTTTCACCCTGATCGAACTTTTGGTCGTTATCGCCATTATCGCGCTGCTCGCGTCCGTGGCGTATGGTCCCATCATCAACCAGATCAACAAGGGAGACCAGATGCAGGCCCTGACCAACATGAAGAACGTGGGCGTGGCGATGAACGAATTCAAGTCCAACAGCAAGCTGGGCAATTTCCCGGACGACATCACCGCTGACCGCGTGGTGGCCCAGCACAGCTACATGGCTGGCCTGGGACCGTTGCAGGGCGACACCTCCAATGACTATTTCCGCCAGCTTCTGGCCAATGAGTCCGTGTCTGAAAGCAACTTCTACGCCAAGGTCCAGACTGCTTCCGGCGGTTCCACCGTCACTCCCGACGGTGAAATCTATGACGGCAAGGCCCTGACTCCCGGTGAAGTGGGCATTTCCTACGTGATGCGCAAGGGTGAGAACAACAAGAAGGTGGGTATCGGCAGCTCCGTTGGCGAATATCCTCTGATGGTTACCTCCGTGCTTCCCGGCGATGGCGGCTCCACAGTGGTTGCCGGCAATGCTGTCCGCTTTGACCCGGAAAGTTTCCGCGGCAAAGTACTGATCTTCACGACCGCCCAGAGTGCCAAAACTCTGGAACTGAACGACAACGACGACCTTCAGGATACTTTCATTCCCAAGAGAAGGGGCAAGGATATCAGTGACCAGTTCCTGATTCTCACTCCTGATTTCAGCGGCCAGGAATAAGTCTTTTCCCAAGTTGGCATGATTTTGTGTGGCGCGTCCTTCGGGACGCGCCTTTTTTGTATGCGCGTATTGCGGGAGAAAGGCCCCTACTCAGACGGGTAAAAAGCGAGCGGGAGACTGGAAAACAGCTTCGGAATGGCAGAATGGGAAAGATGATAACGCCAGGTAATTTCATCTAGAAAAGGTTTCTTTGGCGTTCCTTCCTTTCCGGCAGAACTTGGCGGGATTCTTCCATCTGCCCCGCTGAGAGAGGCCTTGGAGAATGCGAAGGATTCAATGCGGTGGTTTCGGAACGTGCCTGTTCTCTGGTGGACTCTTCCGGTTTGGGCTCCCTCCTGATGCGCCTCAGAAGAAGGATGAAGAACGCATTAAGGTGATAGAATCAGGGTGGGAGCCTCCATTATCCGGAACTTTTTTCAAGGAGCCATGGCCTTGCCTGGAAGTCTTGAAACGGAGATATTCTTGGCGGCAGATAAATGAGCCTGTTTTTTGTAACCATGAAAAAACGTCCCGGTCCTTTCGGGCCGGGACGTTCAAACAAGCGGCGCTGTATTCGCTAGCCCTGGGCGGGAGTGCCGAAGACATTGATTTCCGCGGCGGAAGCTCCGCCGCCGTCCAGCGCATTTGTTCCGGTAAAGCGGAAGTAACGCACGGGCTCGTCAACATTCTTGAGGTTGACGTTTTGCTCGATAGGATTGGCGCGGAGATTGGAGAATTCCCCCTCTGCCGCCTTTTTCCAGGTTTTGCCGTCCGCGCTTACTTCAAACTGGTACTTGTCCGTCATGCCTTCCGTTTTTCCATCCTGACGAGGCAGGTAGGAGAAGCTGGTGACTTGGTAGGGCTTGCCCATGTCCACCACTAAGGATTGGGGAACGCCGGCATTGGCGGTCCAGGAGGTTTCCGGGTTGTCGTCAATGGCGGCGGCCGCATTGCCGGAGGTGGCGCTTTTCACTTTCCATCCGGTTTTGCTGATGCCGAATTTTGCCTGGCTGACGGGGCCGAGCTTGCCGTTGGCAAACTGGCAGCGTGCCTTGACAACTCCGCTTTCGCTGAATTTGGCTCCCTGCGAATAGACGGAGGACCCGGCCTTGGGTTCGCTTCCGTCCGTCGTGTAGAGGATTTTGTTCTTGCCGTCCGCCAGGATGACCAGGTTGTCGCCGCGGCGGAAGATGGACGGGCGTACGGCTCCCGCAGGCTGGCGGAACAGGGCGAATTCAGAGATGCAGGGCGTGGCCTGACTGCCCGTGATGCGCAGGCGCAGCTTCTGGGCGGTGATGGGACGGTCAAGCCGGCGCATGACCTGGTTGCCAATGGTTTTCCCTCCATTATCAATGCAGACCCATTTGCCTTTGATGAAAGCGTCGATGTTGAAGGAGTCCACGCGCTGGCCCAGGCGGATTTGTTCGCGCAGACGGATGACGTCAAAGGTGGCGGGCTTGGGCAGCGTGATGACGGCGGAGGGTGTCAGGTTGTCGTCCTCCACGGCCCAGTACGTGTCCAGGTTGCCGTCAGTCATGTTGGAAGGGGAGAATTTCTTGTCATTGCCGCGGGTTTGGCTGGCCGTGGCCGTGGCTCCCAGAGCGAAATTCTTGGCATACAGCTTGTCGCGCAATTCCTTGAATTCCATCAGAGACTTGACATCGGCGGGGTCCAGTTTTCCGGTTTTGTCTGCGGCTACGTTCAGGATGAGGTTGGCCCCGCGGCCTACGGAGTCAAACCAGACCTGCATGAGTTCTTCCGGGGATTTGACGCGGGAAGACTGTCCCTGGTGCCAGAACCAGCCGGAATGGTTGATGGTAGTGTCTCCTTCCGCGGGCACCCAGCGTTCGCCGCCGCGCTTGCCGGTTCCGCCACCGCCGCCATTCAGTCCCACGGTGCTCCAGTGGGGATAATTGACATGTCCCTTTTCAGAGCCGCCCCAGCGGGCATCTCCATAATGGCCGGCGCCCCAAATGATACAGTTGGGCTGGATGGAGCGGATTATTTCCACAATCTTTTCAAAGTCGTAGTACTTCTCCGCATCGCCGATGTTGCGTTTTTCACGGGCTCCGCCGTAGTAGCCGTCGCCGCCGTTGGCCCCGTCAAACCAGATTTCAAATACGGGACCGTAGTTGGTCAGCAGTTCCCGAATTTGCTGGTAGTAGGCTTTCAGGTAGCCTTCCTTGCCGTATTCGGCGTGGTTGCGGTCCCACGGACTGAGGTAGGTGCCGAATTTGATGCCGTGTTTTTTGCAGGCCAGGGCGAATTCCTTGACTACATCCCCCTTGCCGTTTTTCCACGGGGTTTTCGTGATATTGTGCTCCGTGGACTTGGTGGGCCACGCGCAGAAGCCGTCGTGGTGCTTGGCCGTATAGATCATGCCCTTCATGCCGCCTTTCTTGAAGGTTTCCACGATCTCGGAGGCATTGAAGTCCGTGGGGTTGAAAATTTGCGGGTTTTCGTCTCCGTATCCCCATTCCCTGCCGGTAAAGGTGTTCAGGCCGAAGTGGATGAAACCGTAGAATTCCATGCGCTGCCAGTTCACCTGCTGGGGCGTAGGCACGGCGCCGAAAGGTTTGGGCGGGTCTGCGGCCTGTCCGGGCAGCATCAGGGAGGAAAGAGCGGTTCCAACAAAGAGGGGCGCAAGCTTGTTCATGAAGAATATATGTGTTACAGAAATATGCAGAATGCTCCCTCCTTCTTTCATAGAGGGACTTTGCTGTCAAGTTGAAAGGGAAACGTGCTCTTCCGGGCAGGGGAAAGGTCCGGAACCTTCTAACTGGGACATACAGAGAATTCCGCTTGATACGGACATGCGCGCTGTCTAGCATATGGAAACTTTTCCCCCTATGTTCTACTTCCGTTTTTTATTGCTGGCCCTGTTCTTTCTGACCGGGACGGCCTTCATCAGCGAGAGCGCGCCCGTTTACATGGCCAAGCGGGACAGTAAGTTTGCGCTCGTCCCCCTGTGCGACGGCTTTGATTTTCCGGTGGGCAAGCCGGACGGCAAGGGCTATTACCGTTCCCGCGGCCTGCGCCTGAAAAGCCCCCGTCACATGGGCGAGGACTGGAACGGCAACGGCGGAGGCAATACCGACTTGGGAGACCCCGTTTATTCCGTGGGCCACGGTGTGGTCACGTATGCGGCAGACGCACGGGGCGCCTGGGGAAAGGTGGTAATTGTCCGCCATGCCTTCCGGGAGCCCAAGTCCGGCAAGGTCCTCTGCTGTCAGACGCTTTATTCCCATTTGAATGACATCAACGTAGTGCTGGGCCAACTGGTGCTGCGCGGCACCCAGGTGGGCACCATCGGCACGAACCGCGGCATGTACCCTGCCCATCTTCATGTGGAGCTGCATTACAATCCGGACGTAAACTGCGGTCATCAGGGGATTCCCAAGACGGAACGCAATTACGGGCGCCTGACGGATTTTATCAACCGGTTCCGGCGCCTGCCTTTGGAAAAGAGGATGGTGCGCGTTCCCATCGGGGGGTTCCTCCCCTATAAAGGTACGGAGGGGCTCTGATTTCCTGGCCTCATGGAGGTGACGGACAGTGAAGTTGTGCATTTTCGGCGGTTCGTTTGATCCCGTGCACGAAGGCCATGTGCGCGTGGCTTCGCGTGCCAGGGAGTGCTGTGGCCTGGATCGCGTACTGTTCATGCCCTGTTCCCTTTCCCCGCTGAAGGAACAGGCCCCTTCCGTTTCGGATGCTCGGCGCTGCCGGATGATTGAACTGGCCCTGAAAGGGCTGGACTGGGCCGTATTGGACCGTACGGACTTGAATTTGCCCCCGCCTTCCTGGTCATGGCGGGTGGCGGAAAGCGTGGCTGCCTGCCATCCGGGAGCGGAATTGTTCTGGCTGATGGGCAAGGACCAGTGGGATTCCCTGGAGAAATGGGGCCGCTGGAGGCATCTGGCTGACATGGCGACGTTCATCGTGTACCACCGGGGCGGCGCTCCGGATCCCAGGGAGGGAGTTCGGGCCCTTTTTATTGAAGGGGATGAACCAGCATCTTCCACCGGCATCCGGGAAGCCCTGCGCGCGGGCGTATGCCCCGTGCCTCATTTGAATCCGGAAGTGGAAAGCTTCATCAGAAGGGAAGGGCTGTACGGCGTTTCGCGGGGAATGGCGGAAAAGTAACCCCCGGAGGCCGTTTTTTATTGCTCCGGCCTGTTTTCCGGGACGGAATCCGGGTAATGCACCTGCATCAGGGTAAGGCCGTCCGGCGGCGCGCAGAACGGGCTTTTGTCATCCGGGCGCGGGGAACGGATGAGGCGGTTTAATTCCTCCAGTGTGATTTTCCCCCGTGCCGCCTCATGGGCCGCGCCCGCCATGAGGCGCACCATTTTATAAAGGAAGCCCGTACCCGTGAATGTGATGAAGGTGTGGTTCCCTTCCCGCCTCACGTCCGCACGGGTAATGGTGCGCCGGAAGTAGTCTTCCGGGATGGGGCGGGGCTCGTTGCCCCTCAGGGCGGCAAAGGCCGTAAAGTCGTGTTCCCCCAGAAAGAGCCCGGCGGCTTCCGTCAGGGCGTCCAGGCTCCAGGCCAGCGGACGGTGCCAGGCCAGGCCCGCGTCAAACGGGTTCAGGATGGGTTCGCTGGAAATGCAGTAGCGGTACGTTTTCCCCGTGGCGCTGAAGCGGGCGTGAAAGCCGGGGCCCGTGTACTCCGCATGGATGACCCGGATGGTGCGGGGCAGGCGGGTATTGATGGCCGCAGGCCATTTGTCTGCGGGAATGCGGTGGGTGTCCGGCGCATCCACGTGGAAGACCTGTCCCAGGGCGTGCACTCCGGCGTCCGTCCTGCCGGACCCGTGGATGCGGACGGCTTCACCGAAAAGGGTTGAAAAGGCACGTTCCAGCTTGTCCTGCACGGTGCGGCCTCCCGGCTGGCTTTGCCAGCCCAGGTAGGGGCGGCCGTCGTAGGCGGTGATGAAACGGATGCGGGGCATGCAGGGGATTGTGTTGGAATGCCTCCGTTTTGGCAAGAGGCAAGTAAGGGAGACAGTGACGATTTGGAATGGATGACCGGTGTTCCGTCCGCTCCCTAGCTTGAAAGCCATTAGAACATGGCTATACGAATACAGGATTTTGGAATGTCGCGCATGGGGCCGGATCTGTCCGGAATGATCCCGCTGGATGCGCTGGAAGCCCAGGCCGCAGGCGTTCGCCGCCTGTCCGCCGGGGTGGCGGATTTAGCGGGAACGGCAGGGAACATGCTGGCCGGGATGCAGGAGGTGAGGGACGCCGGACAATGGGCCGAGGCCCGGGACGGCCTCTACCGCTTTGAACAGGATGTGATGCGGGAGCTGGATTCCGCTGGCGCCGCGGACGATTTGCAAGCCAGGTGGAAGAAGGCTCTGGCGGACAGGTTGCCTTCCTACCTGCCGGAAAAAATGTCCGGCCGGGTGAAGGGGCGTGTGGAGGCGGCGCGGGAAAATCTGGCCGCCGCCGGAAGCATTTACCTGGAAAAGATGTCCCGTCTTGGCCAGGTGGAGCAGGCGCGCCGTTCTTGGACCGGAAGCGTGGAGTCCGCTGTGGAGCAGGGGGATGCCGGACTGGCGGAACGCAGGATTGAAGAGGGGACGGGCGTGTTTGTGACCAGTGAGGAAGCCGGGCGCATGGCGGAGGACGCGCGCGACCGGGTTGCTCTGAACCGGGCCGTGGAAGAGGTACGCCGGGACCCGGCTGCCGCTCTGCCCGTCGTCCGGGCGGAACAGGAGGGAGCCTCCCTGAATGAAATGGAAAGGAAGGTGGCCCGGGAAGCTGAAGCGGCCTACGGGGAATTGAAGCGGCGGTATGCGGATTCCATTTTCCGTACCGTGGCCGGCGGCGGCATGCTGCGCGACGAAGGGCTGGCGAATGCGGAGAAATACGGCCTGGTCAGTTCCGGCCAGTTGAGGCGTTATGCGGATGCCCGCGACCGCATGCGGGAGGCGGAGCTTTCCGGCATCAGCTTCCCGGCGGACGAGGGGCTGCTGTGCCGGATGACCCGCCTGATTGACGAGGACTGCGGCGGTGAAGGGGATACGGACGCCGTGATTGAGGTGGCCACTTCCGGACTTCCCTCCGGACAGGTGAAGATGCTGGCCGAGAGGCGGGAGGCGATGAAGCTGGTGCCGCAGGAGGTGCGCCGGGCGGCTTCCCGCCGCTTGTCCTCCATGTTCCGGAACGGGGCCTGGGGACCGGTGACGGATGCGCGGGCCGTGGAGGAATGGAAGCGGGTGCAGTGGGCCCTGCTGGATGCCGTGAAGAAGAATCCGGCGAATGCCGCCGCGGAAATGGAGCGGGTTTTTGAAGAGGAAAACCGGATGCAGGATGCCGGATGGGTCGGCTTCCGGGACATGAAAAACAGGAAGGAGAAACAGTAATATGAAGGCGGAATGGGAAGAAGGGCAGGGCAGCTCGCTCCTGCAGGAAGAGGCTCTGGCGGAGGAAACCATGAAGACGGAGGCGGTTCCGGCACAGGCCGCGCCTGCCTCAATTGTGGAGGATGCGGGACGCGAGGCGGCGGAGCGGGAAGAGTACTGGAACAGTGTGCTGACGGGGGATGTGGCAACCATCCCTCGGGAGGTGCGGCGTGAGGCGGAGGCCATGTACGCCCCCGGCATGGCGGATGGCGAGCGGGTGGCCGCCTGCGTGATGCAGTCCTGGGTGGCGGACACCGGAGGGATTCCGCGCGAACGCATCCGGAAGGAGTGGGGGCGGATACGGGAACAGGTGGCGCGCCAGTACGGGGCTTCCGGAAAGTCTGACAACGAGTTGTTCGTGGCGGTCTCCCAGCACAACCAGGTGCGCCTTTCCCAGCGGGAAACGCTGTTTGAACTGTACCAGGAGGCTTATGACCGGGTCCTGGCGGGGACTTCGGAAGAGCCGGACGAACGGCGACTGGAGGCCGTTTCCCGCTGGCCGGAGGATTTGCGGTCCGTGGCGGAGAAGATGAGGAGCAGGGCCGTCTCCGACGCGCTGGATGACCGGAACCGCCTGTCGGAAGCCGCAGACATGATACGGAAGGGGCTGGAAGGCCTGGTGGCCAATGAAGCGCCGCCGGAAGGCGGTTTCCCTGCCGTGCAGGTGAATTGGAATCCGGTGAAAGGCATTCCGGACGTCGTGCGTGCCGTGGATTGTCTGGCGGGGCTGGGCGGCGACGATCGGCAGAAGGTGTTTCGCATGATGGCTCCGTACATGCGTTCCCGGCCCGGTTTCAGGACGGCCCTGGAGTCCGCGCTGAAACGCGGGACTGCGGAGACGGCGGAAAATGTTGGCCAGTTTGCCGTTAACGGTGCGGCCGGGGTCATGCCGGACGGAAAAACGAAGGAGGCCCTGGACCGGTATTCCCGGAGTTTTGAGGAGCTGAGGAATTTTGCGCGGTTGGAATTCGCCCCTCTGCGCGGGGGCAAGGATGCGCCATGGTTCCGTGAAATGATGGTGGACATGGCCCAGCAGGGCGCATCCACGGCGCTGGCGTTTGCCGGACCCGCGGGGTTTGGCGTGCTGATGGCCGGGGAAACGGGGCGGCATATGGCGGATGCGCGGCGCATGAATCCGGACGGCGACTTTGACGCCCAGATGGAAGGGGCCGTTCTGTCCGGTGGAGCAAACACCCTCCTTTCCTTCGGAATGACGAAGCTGGGCCAGAAAATGCTGGGGCAGGGCATGCGCTCCTTCCAGTCCATGCGTGCCGCGGGAGGTGCCGGGGCCGCCGCCGGAGCGGTTCTTTCCGGAACGGGCGCCCTTGCCGCGGATGCCATGAAGATGGCCGCGGAGAACAAGCTGATGGAACTGACCCCCATGCTGGCTCAGGAAGGGGTCGGCCTGGCCACCGGAAAGGAATCCGGCGTGGACTGGGAAGGGTGGAAGCAGAGGCAGCTTTCCCCGGAAGACCAGTTGAGGGAGGCCGGCATGATGATGCCTTTCCTGCTGATTGGGGCGGGAAAGGCGGCCCTGCATCACTTCCGCCATCCGTCCTCCCTTCTGGGGGATGGGACTCCTCTCAAGGTGTTCGGCATTCCGGACGATGAAGCGGCCCGCATTCTGCGGGAAAAGGACGTGTACCGGGCCGGGGATCTCTTGCAGGAATCCCTGCGCAATTCCCCGCTATGGGGCTCCCTGTATATTTCCGGGAAGGCGTTGGAATGGTCCCGCGCCCTCGGCGAGGGCGGAGAACCGTTTTTAAGGACGGAACGGGAGGTGCGGGATTTTCTGGAGCTGCCTTCCCCCGTGCGTTCCAAACCGTGGAGCATGGCTGACTTTCCGGAATCCGCGGAAGCGTTGAGGAAGCTTTCCCTGCATCCGGACCATGCGGAAGTGCGTTCCCGGTGGCTGCTCCGCGCCGGGCTGCCTCGCGTGGGAGAATCGCTGGACGCGGAGGGAAGGACGGCGTACGGCATGGACCCCGCCCCGGGCTCTCCGCTCAAGCGCGTTTCCGGAAAGTCTTCCGCGGAGGAGGCCCTTTCCTCCTGGTATGAATTCCTGTGCCGAAAGGAGGCGGAGGACCTGGGCCTGATCCGCAACAGGAACGGCCTGGAAATTCCGTGGCGTCTGCGCAATGAGACGGATTACGACATGCGGGCGGAAGACGTGCGCCGCTCCTTTGTGGCGGAAAGGCTGAAACAGGGCGCCGCCCGTCCTTACAAAATGCTTCTGCTGGCTTATCCGGAGGAAGCGGGCGCCGCGGTGAAGTTTTCCCGGCAGGACTGGGACGCCGTGACGCGGGAAATGGACGGAAGAGCCCGTGCGAATGTATATGAGGGCGTCATGGAGCGCGTGCACGGCGCTTCCCAGGAGGAAGTAGCCGGCCACGTGGCCGGAAGGCTGTGGCAGTCCTTTTGCCGGGATGAATACAGTTCTGGCAGGGCGCGCCTCTGGCTGGAGGAGGGGAGCTCCCTGCTGAACGCTCCGGAGCTGCTGGAGAATTCCTCCACTCCGGAGGGGCTCGTCTCCTCCCTGTCCCGGATGAGTGCGATGATGTCCCGGCTGGGAGACAGGGAGCGCCAGTCCGTCAGCCCCGAATTGCAGGAGATGAACCGCTGCGTATGGGGAGCCCAGGCGGACGTGAACAGTCTGTTCCACGTGCTGCCGAACATGGCGGACTTTGATGTCTGCGTGGGGCGCGGCTATACGCCGGTGGAAAGTTACTCCCGCCTGCTGTCCCGCTATCTGGAAACTTCTCCCGGACGGACGGCGGAATTTGCCTCCGTGCTGGATGCGGACCGGCTGTCCGCCGGGCCGGAAGAGCCTGCCCCCCGTATCTATCCCGGTACGGACAAGGCCGTGGAAAACCTGTCCTGCCTGACGCCCAGCCTGTTCCAGTCCTCGGGCGTCCGCGGGAACGGATTGTGGAGAGTTCGCTATCCCTCGGGAACATGGTCGGCGTGGCATTCCTCGCGGGAGGGAGCCGCAGCGGACCTGATGGCGAATGTCTCCATGATGTTTTCCCCGGCCTGCGTTGCCAAGAAGGATTTGATCCGCGGGTGGCGGTGGCATGCCGTCAACGGACATCCGGAATGGGACCCCACGCATTTGAGGCTGTCCGGCGGTCTGGAAAATGCGCGCGGCGAGCGTCTCCCCTGCCTGTATGACGGTCTGACGGCCCTGGCTGTCTCCGACATGCTGAGGGCGGGCTACGGCTTCCGCGGAGCCTCCGGGTCCGGAGACCTGCTGGAAGTGACGGGCGCAGGCCGAGTGGCCGCGGAAAAGTTGATGAGCCCTGACGCCCTGCGGGAGCGCATGGACATCCACGGCAAATACGTGGGCGGCGTGCAAAGGCTGGGCGTGGATGCGGACAACCAGCCCGTGCCCACTGCCAAGGGTTTGGTCATGCACCGCCTGCGCTTGCATAACACGGCCAATCCCCTGGCCCTGATTGAGGATAAGGCGGAAGTCGTCTGGGACCGTCTGATGCGTACGGAACAGCTTTCCCCGGAAGCGGCCTGGGAAATGCTCAAGCGCATGGGCCGTGTCCCGCGCCGCAAGGCGTTCCCCGGAGAAACGGAGCTGATCGAGGAGCTGTCCCAGCTTTCCAAGGAATATTTCTTTGCCAGTCTGGACCATGAAGCCGTGCCGGAAACGGTGGCCGCATGGGCGCGTTACGGCGCGGCCAGTCCGGAAAGGGCCCCGCAGCCCCTCGCGGAACTGAGCCGCCGCGCGGCTGCATTGAACAGGATGCTGAAAGATGGAAAGGGTGCGGATACCGGATTTTTGGATATGCTGCGGGAAACCGTGGGAATGAACGGGCGGATACGGGCGGAACGTGCCTGGAGCGGGAACGGGGGTGAGGAAGTCCGCCTTCCGATGATGGAGCGGTACGCTCACAGTTTGATGGCGGGACATGTTCTGTCCTCCGTACCCGTCCATGTGCGGACGGACCTGGAAAGGGCTCTGGCTTCCCTGGACGGTTATGAAGGCGGTTCCCTCCGCCGGGCGGAGCGTCTGGCGGCGGCGCGCATGGCGGAACTGGCCGGCGTCTTGCGGGAATTCCCGGATTTGAACTCATGGCGTCCGGACCCGGACCGTCCCGGCCTGTACCTGCATTTGGTGCGCAAACCGTTCAGAGGCGCGAAAAACGCCTTTCCGCGGACGGTGAACGATTCTCTGCCCACTCCGGTTCTGGAGGCTCCCTCCTACGTGGAGGATGACTTTTCCGTACGGCGCGGCGTTTCCGCCCCCGCCGCCTGGCGCGGTCGTCCGGATGTGGCCAGGGCGGTAGAGACGCTGGAGACAGTGAGGCGTGACTTTGCCGGCCGTCCGGAAGCGGCGGAATCCGGCATCGTCTGGCAGGGAAGGAAATACCGCGTGGATTCGGAAGCGGCTCCGGAGGGAGTGACGTCCGCATGGACGCGGGAGGTGCCGCTGGATGAAGCGGCGGTGCTGATTGACATGCTGGACCGGAGGCAGCAGGAAGTACGTGGAGGCATGCTCCCCTTCCTGCCTGACCCGGAAGAGGCGCATGCGATGTACGCCACCTGTGTTCTTTACCGTGATCCGGATGATCCGGGGCATACCGTCCGCCTGATGCCGGGCGTTCCGGAAAGCCCCATGAAGGAGGCGCGTGCGCCGTACGTGGTGCATGCCTGGAACGGAGTCTATCTAGACGGGAACGGCCGCCCCGCCGTCTCTGAACGGGAATCCTACATTCCTCTGGAATGCTTTACGGGGGCGGGTGAAGAACCTTCCGCCGCCGTGGCGCGGGAAAGCCGCGGCCGTTTCCTGGGCAGGATTCTGGAGACCTTCGGTGATGCCGCCGCACAGGAACGGTACTGGTGGAATGCGGACCAGGCCGTGGGATGCTTCATGGAAGACGTAATCAGGCTGTATGAGGAACAGGGCGTGAGGGAAGACTATCTGCGCGGCAGGCTGGACCTGTTCCATCCCGTGATGGTGCAGGGGCTGCGCTTCGTTTCCCATGTGCTGAATGATCCCCTGGCATTCCGGCTGCCGCTGGACAGGGGAACGGATGCCCTGAGGGCGATGACGCGAGAGGGCGTATTATTGAAGGAATTGATGCAGGAATATGAAAAACCATGAACATTTGACGGAATCGTGGAGTCTGCCGTGGCAGTCTGTTCTGTCCAGCCAGCTCTGGCGGCTGGAACACCTGTACTGGATAGAAAACAAGGCGGGCCAGCTCCAGCGCTTCTCCATGAACAAGGCCCAGAGGCGGTTGCATGAAGGGCTGTGGTATCGGAACGACATTCTGAAGGCGCGCCAGCTCGGCATCTCCACGTATGTGGCCCTCCTGATGCTGGACATGAGCCTGTTCCGTTCCAACTTCCACTGCGGCATTATTGATAAAAGCCTGCCTGACGCCCAGGCAAAGCTGGCCAAGCTCCACTTCGCGTGGGACCACTTGGACTACCTGCCGCCGGAACCCTCCGCCATGGATGTAGCGCTGGCGCGCCTGGGGGAAAGAATCAAGCGCATGTCCGGCGTGGAAAAAAAGGGGGAATGGCGTCCCTGTACGGCGGCTCTTACCCGGCTGGCTTTCTCCAACGGCAGCGATGTCCGGGTGGGCACCAACCTGCGCGGCGGCACGATGCAGTTCCTGCATGTTTCCGAGCTGGCGCATGTCTCCGTGCATGCCCCGTGGCGGGCGCGGGAAATCCGTTCCGGAGCCATCAATACCGTGCCGCCCGGCGGTTTTATCCTGAAGGAAAGCACCCATGAAGGCGGCCGCTATGGCGTGAACTACGAATTGACGCGGCAGGCCATGGAAAACATGGGCAAGAGCGAGCTGTCCCCGCTGGACTTCCGGTTCTTCTTCTTCAGCTGGTTTGACCAGGAAGAATACTCCCTGCCGGGGCGCGGCAGGTGGAGCAGGGAACTGGATGCCTACTTCCTCTCCCTGGAGCGGGAAACGGGCGTGAAGCTGGACGCGGGGCAGAAGCGGTGGTATGCCCGCATGGCGCGCGTGATGGGCGCGGCCATGAAGCAGGAATATCCGGGAACTCCCCAGGAGGCATTCTCCACCGGCGAGGAGGGAAGCATTTACGGCAGCCGCATCATGGCCCTGCGGGAGCGGGGACGCGTGGGGATGGAATTCCCGGCGGATCCGGAGGCTCCCACATTCACGGCGTGGGACTTGGGCCTGAGCGACCATACGGCTATCTGGCTGGTCCAGGTCATGGGGGACAGCATCCACTGGCTGGACCATTACGCCGCCAACCAGCAGCCCCTGGCCCACTATGCGGAAAAAATAAAGGAATGGGAAAAGGAATACGGCCTGACGGCAACAGCCCACCTGCTGCCCCATGACGCCGCACGCCGGGACGCCCACGGTGTTTCCTACGTGGAAAACATGGCGAGGCTGGGGCTGGCCAACGTGCGCGTGGTGCCCCGGACAACGGATGTATGGCGCGGCATCAACACGTTTCGGGAACTGCTGGAGCGCAGTTTCTTCCATGCCCGCACCCAGGAGCGGGCGCGCAATCTGCGCGGGGAGGAGGAGCCGGGAGGTGTGGAGCATCTGGAATTGTACCGGTCCAGACTGCCCGGAACGGGCGGCTCCCTGGCGGAAAGTCCCGTGCATGACGCCCATTCCCACACGGCGGACGCCGCCCGCACCTTTGCGGAAGCCTGGTCCCATGGACTGCTTCACGGACCCGGAGACGTCCGGCCGCGCCACAGGAGGGCCAAAATGTGGTGAAGGGAAGGAAAAGAACCGTTTTTTTGATTGATGGTTGACAGTTTCGTCAAAAAACGGTTCTTTTTTCCGGCGTTCCGTTGTCTAACGGAGTGATGCTGCCGCACGAGATGATGAAATTGCCCCGTTTTTCCCTGTCTGCCCTGTTGTTCTGTATCCCGGTTCTGGTAACCTCCTGCGGTACTGGCGGGCGGAATGCCCCTCTTCCTCCGGCTTCCTCCACACCTGTGGAGGAACTGACCGGGTATTTTGAGGGGAAGGGAACCATCCCCGGCCATCTGCTCAAGTGGGAGGATGATCCTTCCCTGCCCGGAAAGCTTCTGATCGTGGTGGACAAGAAAAAGCAGATGATGTACGTTTACCGCGGCACGCACCGCATAGCCTATGCTCCCATCAGCTCCGGAAAAAGCCACGGCATGACGCCGGACGGCTATTTCCGCATCTCCTCCAAGGACAGGGACCATCATTCCTATTACGGGACCTTTGTCGCAAGTGACGGAAGCCAGCGGGACGGCGACATCAGAAAGGAATCCCCGAGGGCGGGCGAAAGGTTTGAGCCGGCCAAAATGCCCTACTTCATGAGGGTGAACGGGGCGGTAGGCATTCATGAAGGGTATCTGCCCGGCCATCCTTCCTCGCACGGGTGCATACGCATTCCCCATCTGATTGCCGCAAATCTCTTTGAGGTCGCCCCGGTGGGGACGCGCGTCATTGTCAAATACGGCAGCTGGAACGTTCATGACCTGCAGAAGAAACCGGACTCCCATTTCAAAACGGTGCACAGGCCCTCTCCGGGCAAGTCGGGAGGAACCGCGGTGGCCGGGACTGGCGGGAATTCTTCTTCCCCCGGACTGGAAGTTCCTTTAAAATCGGGACAATCCGCGGGAAAAAATGAAGAGACTTCCGCGTCTTCGGGCGCTTCGTCCGTGGCGGAAGCCGCTCTCCCTTCCTTTTCTCCGGCGGAGGCGGCATCCCCCTCTTCCGGCCATGGACTCAAACCAGTTGAATAATATGCTCTCCGGGCGTCTGTACGACGCCCGCGATCCGGAACTGGCCGCGCGGCGCCTCAGGGCCCGCAGGCTGACGGCCCGTTATAACGGTGCGGACCCGGAGGATGATGAATTGCGCCGGGAAACGGCCCGCGAACTCCTGGGAAGCGTTGGGGAGGGGTGCTATCTGGAGCCCCCGTTCAGGTGCGACTACGGTTCCAACATCAGCCTGGGGGACCGCGTTTACGCCAATTTCAATCTGGTCATTCTGGATTGCGCCCGGGTGGAAATTGGAAACGACGTGCTGATAGGCCCGAATGTAGGCATTTATACTGCGGGCCATCCCGTGGACCCCGGCCTCAGGCAGGAATGCCTGGAATTCGCACTGCCGATCGCCATTGAAGACGGCGTCTGGATAGGCGGCCACGTGGCGGTGGCTCCCGGCGTGCGCATCGGCAGGAACTCCGTGATAGGAGCCGGAAGCGTGGTGACCCGGGATATTCCCCCCGGCGTGGTGGCCGCGGGCAATCCCTGCCGCGTTCTGCGGCCCATTGCGGAAAGAGACCGCGAATTTTATGCCGGAAACAGGCGCGTGGACGGCCGGGCGGAGACAAATTCCCGGATGCCGTGAAATTTGAATTGCCTTTAAAGGGCGATCGTGCATAGTTAACGCCCTCACAGTGTCGATTAGCCGCTGCCACGAGCTAAACACATTCAAGAAAAACACTCATGAGTAACGAAATCAATCTGCAGGAATTCAAGATGCACGAAAAGGACTCCGGTAGCTCCAGCTTCCAGATCGCCCTTCTGACCAAGCGCATCGCCCACCTGACCGCCCACCTGGGAGAAAACAAGCACGACGTTTCCTCCCGCCGCGGGCTGCTGAAAATGGTGGCTCTGCGCCGCAAGCTTCTTGACTACGTCAAGCGTGAAGATCTGGCCCAATACCAGAGCCTGATTCAGCGTCTTGGACTGCGCCGCTAAGCGGAGGAGCATATTCCCGTTTGATACGGCCGTTGCGTTTTTCGCGGCGGCCGTTTTTTGTGGCCTGGTGTACGGGTTTTCCTGCCTCCGCCCGGAGGGAAAGGAAGGCTTGACTGGCTGAAAATGTCTGTTAGCCTGACAGACATCTATGGAACAGATGACAAGAATCCAGCAAAATACGCTGCGGAGGATTGTGGAGGCGGCCATTGAATTGATGAGCGAGCGGGGATTCCACCGGGTCAGTGTGCAGGAGGTCGGTAAAAAGGCAGGCATTTGTGAAAAAACCGTATTTCGCTACTTTGCGACGAAAAAATCCCTGCTGGATGAAATCATCCGGTACAGGGCATACGCCAGCGAACTGAAAAGGGAATTTGAAAACGGCAGGACCTGGAATCTGGAGCATGACCTGAAACTGGCGGCGCGGCTCTACTTTCAGGAAACGAAGGCCAAGAGGAACGCGTTCCGGGCCTATCTGAGCGCCCTGGATTCCGTGGACACGAACGGAGAGGATTTTCTGCGCGATCCGCGGGAGCTTCACGCCTTCCTGTGCGACTACATGACCGCCATGCAGGAAAAGGGAAAGGTCAGGGCGGGGGATGTGCGCCTCATGGTGCGCGCCTTCGTCAACACGCTGCACGGGTACATGCTCATGTACTGCCTGAATGACGACAGCAAATCATGGGGGGACAAGGTGGCTTCCATGAAGCTGACCATAGACCTGTTCATCCAGGGATTCTCTCAAACCGGCAATTCCGTCACTGCATGAGCAAGCATCTGAAGGCCGTTTCCCTGGGAAGCATGGCTCTGGCGGCTGCGGGCGGCATCATCTGGGGAGTCTGGCATATCCGGGAAAGCCGTTCCATGAGTACGGACGACTGCCGCGTGGAGGCGAGCATCGTGTCCGTGGGCACCAAGCTGGCGGAACGGGTGGTTGCTGTGGAGGTGGAGGAAGGAGACATGGTGAAGAAGGGCCAGACGCTCGCCCATCTGGACGGCCGGGCCGTCCAGGCGCGCCTGCTGGCCGCGCGTTCCAGGGTCAAGCTCATGCAGGCCAGGTATGATGAGATGCTGGCGGGATTCCGCCCTCAGGAAATCGAATCCCAGCGGGCAAAAACCGCCCAGGCGGCCGCCAATCTGGAACACGCGCGGCGTGATTACGAGCGCATTGAAAAACTGGTGCGTGACCAGGCGGGTATCAGCTCCGCAGACCGCGATGCCGTCCGGGCCTCCTATTTGGCGGCTCAGGCCGTGGAAAAGGCGGAGCGGGAAAATCTGGCCCTTCGCCTGGAAGGCTACCGCGAAGAGGAAAAAAGGTCGGCCCAGGCCCAGTTGGAGGCGGCCAGGGCGGAACAGGATGAACTGGAAGTGCTGTGCGAGGAATGCGTGATCAAGTCCCCCGTGGACGGAATCATTGCCCGCAAGCTGGTGAATGGCGGGGAAATGGTCAGCGCCGGTCAGAAACTCTTTTCCATCGTGGACAGCCATGACATCTGGCTCAATGTCCGGGTGGAGGAAACGAAAATAGGCCGCATCAGAACGGGGCAGGAAGTGCGGTTCACGCTGGACGGCTATGACGGCCGGGTGTTTTACGGAAAGGTGTATGAAATAGGCGCCGCCTCCTGTGCCATGTTCTCCCTCATTTCCACGGAAAACGTCAGCGGCTACTTCACCAAGGTCATGCAGCGCTTCCCCATCAAGGTAAGCCTGCCGGAAAGCGGGGACGGCGTGGTGTTTAGGCCCGGCATGCAGGGCACGGTTTCCATCGGTTTCTGATCAGGGACGTTATGGGTGGAAATGCGGATGAAAAGGAAATGACCGGAGGGCGGCGGTGGCTGCTGCTGGGAATGGCCTGCGTCTGCACCATGCTCACGTTCCTGAACATGGGGTGCATCACGGCCGCCACGCCCGATCTCTCCGGCACCTTTGTCGTGGGTACCCTGGACGTTTCCTGGTCCGGAGCGGCGTGTCCGCTGGGAACGGCCCTGTCCTTCACCGTGGCGGCGTACCTGTGGGCGCGCCTTGGATTGAGAAGATCGCTGCGGACGGCACTGCTCCTGATGCTGGCCGGGACGCTGGCGGGACTGGCGGCGGACCATTTCTTCATCATGGTTCTGGCCCGTTTCCTTCAGGGGACGGGAGGCGGCCTGGCCCTGGTTTACGGCACGGGCCTGGTCAATGCCGCGCTGCCGCCGGAGCGCCGCAGCCCGGCGATGGGAGTGAAGCTGTGTTCCATCGGGCTGGCTTCCTGTGCAAGCCCGGTGGCTGGATGCCTGCTGGTCCAGTATTGGCACTGGAAGGGGCTGTTTGTGATCGTGGGCGCGGCGGCCGCCCTGCTGGCGGTTTTGACGACCTTGTACGTCCCCAACACGAAGATTCCCAAAAACGGGAAATTTGACTGGTTCTCCTTCCTGGCGCTGGCGGCGGGGTGCGTGTGCATCCTGATGGTACTCATTTACGGGGAAACGGACGGCTGGACGGCTCCCGGAGTCCTGTGCTGGATGTATGGCGGATTCTGTTCCTTGGTGCTGGCCGCCATCTCCTGCATGACCCACCGGACGCCTCTGCTGGACGTCCGTGTGCTGGGAAACTGGCGGTTTCTGTTCGGGCTGCTGGCCTCCCTGTGCAACATCTTCTGTATTTGCTGGGTGCGCGTGGGAACGGTGCAATTCATGCGCAACGTCATGAACTACGAGCCCGCGGGAATTGCATGGGTATTCCTGGTGCTGGTGGCGGGGTTCTGCGCCGGTGCGGCCATCGTCCTGCCGCTGATGCAGAAAGGCAGGCTGGCCCTGCGGGTGGGCATGATGGCGGGACTGCTGGGGCTGGGTTCCTCCGCCTTCTTTCTGTCCCGGCTGGACGCCGGCTGCTCCTGGCTGGACGTGGCGTGGCCCCTGGGCCTTTTCGGTGTCGGGTACGCCTTCTGCCTGAATGTAGCCACGCCGCTCGCGCTGCGGGGGGTGGAGGCTAAATCCGCCGCGGCCTCCTCCCGGACGCTGAACACGGTGCGCTACGTCTTCATTTCCATGTATGTCGGCAGCGTGAGCACCGTGCTGGCCCACATGAAGACGGGATACCGTTTCGACATGGCGGAACAGGTCCGGGACGACTCTCCCGGTACGGTGCAGACGCTCGACATGTGGCAGCGGCATTTTTCGGAAACGGGAGGGACGGCGGCGGACATCCATGCCTCCGTGAACGCCATGCTGAACCATGCCGTAGCCTTGCAGAGCCAGGTATTTTCCGTGGATGCCTTTTACCTTTGCACCGTGATCGTGGGGGGCGCCGGAGTCCTCTTTGCGCTGTTTTGCCTGAAATCCGGAAAGGAACGAAACACAGCTTCATGAATACTCTGATCTCCCTTGCTTCCGTATCGGCGGCCGCAGCCCTTCTGCTGGCGGCATGCGGCGGCCCGGCTGCATTTGAAAGGCCCGCGATGGACATTCCGGACGGAACGGCCCGGTCTTCCCCCGTGGGAAAAAACTGGTGGTTCGTCTTCCACGACGGAGCCCTGAACCGACTGGAGGAAAAAGCCGTGGAACACAACCGCGATCTTGTCCGCGCTTCCGCGCTCGTGGACCGTGCCGCGGCCATGGCGGCGGAGACGGGTGCCTCCCTGATGCCGCAGGCCGGATTTCAGGCGGAGGGGAAAAGGCAGGAACTGTCCGAGGGTGAGCGCTACATGAACAATTTGCCGGACCGCGCCAGGGATCTGTGGGGCATGTCCGGGGTGCTCTCCTACGAAGTTGACCTGTGGGGAAGGCTGAGAGCCCTCACGGAAGAGGCCCGTGCGGACCTGCTGGCCTCCGCCGCGGCGCGGGATGCCGTTTATCTGAGACTCACCGCGGAAGTGGCTTCCGCCTACATCAATGTTCGGACGTGGGAGGAAAAATGCCTCATCATCCGGCATGTCCACGCCTCTTACGAACAGACGTGCTCCATGTATGAAAAGCGGTTTGTTCAGGGACAGTATCCGGAACTTGCCTTGCGGCGCGTTCAGGCGGAGCGGGCCAAAACCCTGGCCCAGCTGAAGCTGGCGGAAAACGAGCTGTCCCGCGCGGAAAGCGCTCTGGCCGTGCTGGTGGGGGACAGCCCCCGGCAGATCATGGCGGGAAGACGCCTTTCCGGGGGCCGGGAGGAGCTGCTGGCGTCCCCTCCTTCCATTCCGGCAGGAATACCGCCTTTCCGGGGGCCGGGAGGAGCTGCTGGCGTCCCCTCCTTCCATTCCGGCAGGAATACCGGGGGATATGATCGAACGGCGTCCGGACATCTGTGAACTGGAAGCCCGGTTGAAGGCGGCCTTTTACGGAAAGGAGGCGGCGCGTGCGGACAGGCTCCCTTCCCTGGTGCTGACGGGCAGGCTGGGGCAGGTCAGCACCCGGCTGGAAGATCTGCTGTCGCGCCCGTCCAGGAACTACGATATGAGCGCGGGCATCCTGCAAACCTTGTTTGATGGAGGCAGAAAGCGCGCCGCGGTGCGGGCCGCCTCCGCCGAATGCACGGCTGCGCAGGCTGCCTATGAACAGGCCGTGCTGAACGCCTTCCGGGAAATACGGGATGCCCTGGTGGAGCGCCGGAAAAGTGCGGAAGCCTATGAGGCTTCCCGGGACGAGGTAACCTGCCTGCGCCGGAGCTGGGACATTGCCTCCAAGCAATATGAAGCCGGGTACCTGGGGCTGATGGACGCCCTGGACACGCACCGGAACCTGCTGAGCGGGGAGCTGGACATGGCGGACGCGGCGCAGATGCGTTTAAATGCCATTGTCAAATTCTGCAAGGCTCTGGGCGGCGGGTGGCAAAGGGGGCCGGATTCCGCATGAGGGAAAACTGCGGAAAGGCGCGTTATCGAACTATTTGCTTGCATTATCCTTGACAGGGACTATGCTGGCATCCGACGTTCGGGGACTACGTTCCCGCTCGTTTTTCATCGGGCATGCCTTGAGAAATTTTCGGATTTTCACGGGCTGTCAGGCCGGTAAGACTGGCATGGAACGCTTGATCCGCATGGGATGTGCGTCCTGCCGCGCGAGTCCTTTTTCCATTCCGGGAAGCGAGGGCCGCGAATAAGTTCTTCCTGAGGCACTGCCCGTACCTAACGTCATTCAGGTTTTCCGCCCGGAGCCGGCCTGGATGAGCAGATGAGGCTGCGGGTGATTGAAAGACAATAATATAATGAGCATACATTCAGTTGAATGCAACGTTGGTACAAATCCCGTTACGATTGAAACCGGTAAAATGGCACGTCTTGCGGACGGCGCCGTGACAGTGCGTTGCGGAGACACCGTGGTTCTGGTCACGGCTGTCAGCGCCACCAAGGTGAAGGAAGGCCAGACCTTCTTCCCCCTGTCCGTGGAATACAAGGAAAAAGCCGCTGCGGCGGGCATGTTCCCCGGCGGCTACTTCAAGCGCGAAGGCCGTCCCACGGAAAAGGAAATCCTGACCTGCCGCATGACGGACCGTCCGCTGCGCCCCCTTTTCCCCAAAGGCTATCTTTACGATACCCAGGTGATCGCCATCCTGCTCTCCGCAGACGGTGAAAACGATTCCGACATTCTCAGCATCAACGGCGCTTCCGCCGCCCTCTGCGTGTCCGACATTCCTTTCCAGGGCCCCGTGGGCGCCGTGCGCGTCGGTAAAATCGATGGCCAGTTCGTCATCAACCCCACCAATACCCAGCGCAAGGAAAGCACCTTGGACTTGGTGTACGTGGGCAACAAGAAAGACGTGATCATGATTGAAGGCTCCGCGAATGAGCTGCCGGAAGAAGAATTCGTGCAGGCTCTCCGCTTTGCCCAGGAAAACGTTACCAAGCTTTGCGAAGCGCAGGAAGAACTGGCCCGCGTGGCCGGCAAACCCAAGCGCTCCTATGAACTGATTGTCGCCAAGCCGGAACTGCTGGAAATCGGCTATGAAATCGCCGGAGACCGCATTGAAGACGCCATTTACGCCGACAGCAAGGTTGAACGCCAGAAAAAGGTGGGCGCCCTGCGCGACGAAGTGGAAGCCGCCATCAAGGAACGCCATCCGGAAGCCACGGACTTTGACGTGGAGCAGGTATTTGAATACATCCAGAAAAAGGCCTTCCGCATTTCCATCATGGAAAAGAACAAGCGTGCCGACGGCCGCGAACTCAAGCAGCTCCGTCCCCTGACGGCGGAAATCAACTGCCTGCCTTCCGTCGTTCACGGTTCCGCCCTCTTCGCCCGCGGCGAAACCATGGCCATGGCCCTTGCCACGCTGGCTCCGCTGGAAGAAAGACAGTACTTTGACTCCTACACCGGCGGTGAAGACACCAAGCGCTTCATTCTGCACTACAACTTCCCGCCCTTCTCCGTGGGCGATACGGGCCGTTTCGGCGGCCAGAACCGCCGTGAAATTGGCCATGGCGCCCTTGCGGAACGTTCCATCGCTCCCGTCATTCCGGCGGATGCGGACTTCCCCTATGCCATCCGCGTTTCCTCGGAAGTCATGGAATCCAACGGCTCCACCTCCATGGCCACCGTCTGCGCGGGCACCATGTCCCTGCTGGCCGCCGGGGTTCCGCTGATCCGTCCGGTAGCCGGCATCTCCGTAGGCCTGGTGACCGAATTCAACGGCGACCAGATGGAACGCTACGTGACCCTTCTGGATATCATCGGTTCCGAAGACTTCTACGGCGACATGGACTTCAAGCTTTGCGGCACGGATGCGGGCGTCACCGGCTACCAGCTGGACCTCAAGCTCCCCGGCATCCCGCTGGACATTTTGGAAGAAGCCATCTATGTGGCCAAGAAGGGCCGTTCCGACGTACTGAACGTGATGCATGAAGCCATTGCCGCCCCGGCGGAAATGAGCCCGAACGCTCCCCGCATTGAATCCACCAAGATTCCCGCCGACCGCATTGGCGAACTGATTGGCCCCGGCGGCAAGAACATCAAGGCCATCCAGGCGGAATCCGGCGCTGACATCAACATTGAGGAAGACGGCACCGTGCACATCTACGCCTCCAAGCAGGAAGGCCTGGACCGCGCCATGGAACTGGTCACCCGCATGTTCAAGACCATTGAAATCGGTGAGCTGTACACCGGCAAGATCGTTTCCACGACCACCTTCGGGGCGTTCATGGAAGTGCTGCCCGGCAAGGACGGCCTCATTCACATCTCCGAACTGGCCGAAGGCCGCACGGTGAAGACGGAAGACGTCGTCAGCGTGGGGGACGTGGTGACCGCCAAATGCATCGGCATCGACGACAAGGGCCGCGTGAAAATGTCCATCCGTGCCGCTCTGCGCGACGCCAAGGCTGCCGAAGCCGAAGCCGCTGGCATCACGGAATAACGGTTCTCCATTGGGCCTGTAATCATAGGGGCCGCCTCTTCCGGGGTACTTCAACCGGGGAAGGCGGCCTCTTTTTTGTCTGGGGGTTGCCGTTGTGGAAGCTGGTTCCCTTTGATTCCCGTTAGACTGGCGCGGATTGCAGCATTTTAATATCCGTGCGGGGCGGATTTCCGAACATGCGCTTGTATTCCCGGTTGAATTGGGTAGGGCTTTCATAGCCCACGCGGAAGGCGGCATTCCCCGCATCCATGTTTTCCAGAAGCATGAGGCGTCTGGCCTCATTCAGGCGGATTCTCTTTTGAAATTGTAACGGGCTGATGGCCGTCAGGGCGCGGAAATGCTGGTGGAAGCCGGAAGGGCTCATTCCTGCGTGTTTCGCCAGTTCGCTGATATGCAGGGGCTGGTCGAAATGCCGTTTCATCCAGTCAATGGCACGCGCGATCTGGTTGCTGCGGCTCTCCGCCATGATGATCTGCCTCAACCGGGTGCCCTGGTCTTTGTCCATCAGGAGGCGGTAGTAAATTTCCTGTTCCACCAGGCGCTGGAAAACGGGAATCTCCTGTGGAGTGTCCAGCAATGCCAGCAGGCGCTCCACAGCGTTGAGCAGGGGAGGAGTCAGTTTGCTGACGCCTATTCCCCTTCCCGTGGGGCTGGAACTGGCCGGGGGCAGGCTATCGTGGAGCATGAGCCGGGATATCTCCTTCAAATCGAGTTCCAGCGTCAACCCCAGGTAGGGCTTTTCCGGAGTGGCTTCCAGGATGTGGGAAACGATCGGGAGCTCCACGGAAGAAACCACGAACGTCTGCGCGTCATAGACATAGGCCTCATCCCCCAGCAGGATGCGCTTGATCCCTTGTGCAATCAGGCAAAGATGGGGAGCGAACATGTAGCTGCTCGGCTCCGTAGGGGACGACCAGCGGTGAAGCACCAGTCCGGGAATAGCCGTCTCTGTCCGGTGCTTCCCTTCCGTCCATTTGGCGATCATGCCGGCAAGTCGTAACGGTTCATGTACGGCGGAGAAGGAAGGAGCTGCGGAACCTCTCTTCTTCATTTCATTCGTCAATTTCATGATGTCCTCATTGTATTCAAGGAATGGCCGGGAGCAATCCCATTCATCTCCATTTTGCAGGATTGGGCAATAATGCAAAAGTATCGGGCTAACTGATTTCCGGATCTTCTGTTATATTGCCATTATCCGGTTGAAAGACCGGACAGGACCGTAAAGAGAAAAGGAGGAAGAGGCGAGGCACAGCCCGTCTCCCGCCATCCCCCGGCGGCCTGGGGCAAGGAAGCTGCGCTGAAACATGCCGGAAACCCTTCATGCGGCCCATGAAAAAACCTCAATCAAGCAAACAGAAAGAAACAGGCAATGAACTCGAAATCCATCATCAACCGCAAGGTAAAAAACCTCACGGCAACGGCCTTGGGCGCGCTCGTCATGTCCGGCGGCATTGCCTGCGCGGCGGACAAGCCCGCGGACGCGGACAACTTCTACAAGAGCGGCAAGGTCGCCTCTCAGAAAGTTGAATTCAACAACCAGTATAAAATGAAGATGGCGGGAAACCTGTTCCTGCCCGGAGATATGGACAAGGGTGCGAAATACCCAGCCATCGTCGTGGGGCATCCCATGGGCGCCGTCAAGGAACAGAGTGCGAACCTGTACGCCGCGAAAATGGCTGAACGGGGATTCGTGACACTGGCCATTGATCTCCCCTTCTGGGGTGAAAGTGCGGGAGAACCCCGCAACGCCGTATCTCCGGACATGTATGCCGAAGCTTTCAGCGCGGCCGTGGACTTTCTGGGCACGCGCCCGTTTGTTGACCGCGGCTGCATCGGGGCCATCGGGATTTGCGGCAGCGGAAGCTTTGCCGTTAGCGCCGCCAAAATCGACCCGCGGCTGAAAGCCGTCGCCACCGTCAGCATGTATGACATGGGTGCGGCCAGCCGCAACGGACTCCGGAAATCGCAAACTCTTGAACAGAGGAAGAAGATTCTCGCGGAAGCGGCGGAACAGCGTTATGTGGAATTCACCGGCGGGGCAGCCAAATACACCAGCGGAACAGTGCATGAACTCAACGAAAATTCCCACCCCATTGAAAGGGAATTCTATGAATTCTACCGCACTCCGAGAGGCGAATTCACCCCCAGAGGCCAGTCGCCGGAACTGACCACGCATCCCACACTGACCAGCAACGTGAAATTCATGAACTTCCATCCCTTTGCGGACATTGAAACCATCTCCCCCCGCGCCCTGCTGTTCATCGCGGGCGAGGAGGCCCATTCACGGGAATTCAGCGAAGACGCCTACCGGAGGGCGGCCGAACCCAAGGAACTGTACTGGGTGCCCAAGGCTGGACATGTGGACCTCTATGACCGGATGAACCTGATTCCGTTCGACAAACTGACGGACTTCTTCACTAAAAACCTGAAATAATCCTCCCGCGTTAAAAGGACGGTCCGTGAGCATTGGTCACGGACCTTCCCGCGGCGAATGCTCCCGGCGGTTCACGAACAAAACAGGGACAAACAGGAAAACCTGCATGGCTTTCTCCTGATAAGTCCTCCGCAGAAATCGACACTGGAACATGACGACAATGACGGAAAGCACGACAAAAAAAGAACCGGGACACCTGGCCGTTATCCTTGCGTATTTTCTGATCTACGTCGTTTGGGGGTCCACTTACTATTTCATTGGCGTGGCCCTCAGGGGATTTCCACCCTTCCTGCTGGGAGGCCTGCGTTTCAGTGCGGCGGGAATACTGCTGCTGACCTTTAGCCGCATCCGGGGGGAGGGCATCTTCCGGGGCAGCCTGATCCGGAAATCCGCCGTCAGTGGAATTATCCTGCTTTTCATTGACATGGCGGTCATCATGCTCGCCCAGCAATACTTGAGCAGCAGCCTGGTGGCCATCCTTGCATCGTCAACCGTCATCTGGATCATGGCTCTGGACATCCCCATGTGGAAAACAAATTTCAAGCTTCCTGCCGTTTCCATAGGCATTGTCACGGGATTCCTGGGGGTGGGGCTTCTGTTCCTGGAACAGCTCTTCCACGGCGGGAAAAACGTCCATCACGAATATGGCGTGGTTCTCCTGGTCGTAGGCTGCATCTCCTGGGCTCTCGGAACACTGTATGCAAAATACAAATCGTCTTCCGAAGAGGAAGTGAACGATTTTGCCGGTGCGGCGTGGCAAATGCTTTTTGCCGGCGGCATGTTCTGGGTCTGTTCGTTCCTGGGCCGTGAAACGGATGCCGTCAGTTGGGAAGCGATTCCGTCCGCCGCATGGCTTTCCCTGGTCTATTTGATCCTGTTCGGTTCCATCCTTGCTTATACCAGCTACATCTGGCTCCTCAAGGTGCGCCCGGCAACGGAAGTAGGCACCCATGCCTACGCAAACCCGCTTGTGGCGGTGGTTCTGGGTACGATGCTAGGCGGGGAGGAGATAAGCTGGATTCAAATAATGGGTCTCTGCATCATCCTTTTCAGCATCTCCCTGATCAGAAAACCTTCCGGCAGCCACATCCGGAAAGGAATTCCATGACTACCCTTTCTCCTAATCTTTTCCTGCCTTATTGTACTAACAACGTTTAATAAATGTTTTCTGTCGGAGCTTCCTTGAGCCAACACCAATCAGCCTGCCGCCGGAAACAATCCTTCATACCGCTGCGGAAAAACGATCCGTTCTTATTACAGTTATTCTAACTTTAATCCTGAATACAAACAGCAAAAATTACAAACCCTGAAGAACAGGCGCATCACAAGCGTCCTTTCAAAAAATCTCCTGCCCCGGCAGACATTAACGATACTTTCAACAACACACATCATCATGAAAAAAGAATACATCAGCAACGCATCGTACGGAGGCGAACGCCCCCTCTTTGCCACCCGCAACCTGAGACTCCGCAATGTGACGATCCTCCCCGGAGAATCGGCCTTGAAGGAATGCTTCGGAATTGAAGCCGTTCAATGTGAATTCACGGGGAAATACCCCTTCTGGCACAATGAAGACCTTCTCGTCAGGAACTGCATCTTCCGGGAAGGGGCCCGGGCCGCCATCTGGTATTGCAGGAATTTGCACATGGTGGACACCCTTGTTGAAGCCCCGAAAATGTTCCGCGACATGGACGGGCTGAAGCTGGAGCGCGTCCGGCTGCCCAATGCCCAGGAAACCCTCTGGCATTGCCGCCATGTGGAACTGGACCAAGTGGCGGCGGGCAAGGGCGACTACATATTCATGCACGGTTCCGATATACGGATCAATCAATTCCGGCTTCAGGGGAACTATTCCTTCCAGTACTGTAAAAACGTGGAAATACGGAATGCGGAAATCCATTCCAAGGATGCCTTCTGGAACACGGAAAACGTAACGGTATATGATTCCGTGCTGGACGGCGAATATCTGGGCTGGCACTCGAAGAACCTGCGCCTGGTCAATTGCCGGATTTCAGGGACCCAGCCCTTGTGCTACGCCACGGATCTGGTCATGGAAAACTGTTCCATGACGGAGGATGCCGATCTGGCCTTTGAGTACGCCAGCGTGCAGGCGGAAATCAGCGGAACGGTCCGTAGCGTCAAAAATCCGCGCAGCGGCCGCATTGTGGCGGACGGGTACGGGGAAATCATTCTGGACAGCCACTGCAAGGCGCCGGGCTGCTGTTCCGTGGAAACCCGTGGAGCGTGGAGCGGTCCCGGGCAGGTTGCGTGACGCCCGGCTTCCTCCGGCAAGATAACCTCTGAAATGGAGTACACGGAATGAACAGGGAAAAAGGGACCGGACACGATTAAACGATGAAACGGGAAAATAACCAGCATGCGGGGAATGCAGGAGGTCTGCTTGTCTTTATTCTCACCGCAGGCGTATTCGGCATCATCAATACGGAAATGGGAGTCGTAGGGATTCTTCCCCAGATAGCGCAGAGGTTTCAGATAAGCGTGCCGGATGCCGGCTGGACGGTCGGCCTGTTTGCGCTGATTGTGGCTTTGTCCGCTCCCGTCATGCCGGTGCTGTTTTCCAGGGTCAACCGCAGGACAGTCATGCTGCTGGCCCTGGGAACCTTTACGCTGAGCAATCTCGTTTCAGCATTTACCGACAGATTTACAGTCATGTTGATAGTCCGGGCCATTCCCGCCTTTCTTCACCCGGTTTACATTTCCATGGCCTTCACGGTGGCTGCGGCGTCGGCAGGAAAGGCGAAGGCTCCGAAGGCGGTTGCCAGAGTGTTCATCGGTGTATCGGCTGGAATGGTTCTGGGCGTTCCGGTCACCAGCTTCATTGCAAGTATGGCATCATTCTCCATGGCCATGCTGTTCTTTGCCGCCGTGAATGCCCTGGTGCTTGTGGCTACGCTACTCTTTGTTCCCTCTCTGCCCGTCCGGAAGCGGCTTTCCTATGGAGCGCAGCTCGGCGTACTGAAAAAGGCAGTCACCTGGCAGGCCATTCTGGCCGTTACAATGATCAACGCGGCCATGTTCGGCTTTTTCAGCTACCTGTCGGACTATCTGAAAACGGTAACGGAAATATCCTACACGCTCATTGGCACGGTATTGCTGGTGTACGGACTGGCCAATATCGTCGGCAACGTCCTGGCGGGTCGGCTGCTTTCCATGAATGCCGCGCGGTGTGTAACCCTTATCCCGTTTGTCCTCGTTGCGGTTTACGCGTCCTTGTTCCTGCTGGGGGGCTGGCTTATCCCGGTAGTAGCCATCATCTTTGTTCTGGGAATTCTGGCGGGCATTGCCAGCAACAACATGCAATACATCATCACGGATGCCGCGCCGGAAGCTCCCGACTTTGCCAATGGCCTGTTTCTGGCGTCCGCCAACCTTGGAACGACGGTGGGGACGGCCGTTTGCGGATTGTTCATCACCTTCTTGAACACGCGCTATTCCGTATTGGGGGCGCTGTTGTTTCTCATGGCGGGCATCGTCTTCATCTTCCTCAGGAACCGTTCCTCAAATCCTCTCACATCTTCTCAAATCTTGAAAAACAACCATGAACAACCATCCTTCAGAACACATTGACCCGGTCCGTTCGAAAGAACGCCATATCATCCTTGATGCTTTAAGGGGACTGGCGCTCTTCGGGATATGCCTGGCCAACTTCCCGGAATTCTCCCTCTATACCTTTCTGAAAAGCGACGCCGTGTCGGCAATGCCCACAGCTGGAATCGACAGGATCATCAAATACATCCAGTACATCCTGATAGACGGAAAATTCTACACCATGTTTTCACTCCTCTTCGGGATAGGATTTTCAATCATCATCTCCAACGCCATGCGGAGGCATGCGGACGGGCTCCGCATCTTCTATCGGAGGATGGGAATCCTGCTGGTCATCGGCTTCCTGCACCTGATGTTCCTTTGGAGCGGTGACATCCTGATGCTTTATGCCCTGCTGGGCCTGCTTCTGCCTCTCTTCCGGAATGTCTCCAACAAGGGGCTGCTCCTTGCTTCCGCGTTCCTGCTGCTGGTCCCCATAGCGGCGGATGCCGCGAGAGCCGTCTTCGGCATGGACCCATCCGCCCCGGCCGTCCGCATGCAGCAGTATTTCTGTGCAAAATATGGCATTACGGAAGACAACTTCGCCTTCTGGCTGAGGGATGCCGCAAGCTACACGGACGTTTTCAAATTCCTGGTGCAGGGGGCCTTCGTCAGAATGCAGGAATTCATTGACGGCAACCGTTTCTTTAAGGTGATGGGATTGTTCCTGCTGGGATTCTACGTTGGCAGAAACCGCCTGTATGCCAAGCTGGAAGGCAACAAAAAGCTCTTGAAAAAAGTATCCATGTACGGCTTTGCGATCGGACTTCCCGTCTCTGTATTCTATGCGTGGAGCTCTTTGAACGGCCACCCGTGGGGCATGACGGCCCATTCGGCCTTGTACACGTTTGGGGTTTTCCCTGTGGGGCTGGCATATATGGCGTCCGTCAGCCTGTGGTACCTCCATCACAGGGAATGCCGGATATTCAAAATGCTGGCGGCTCCGGGGCAAATGGCTCTGACCAATTACATCGGACAGTCCGTGCTGGGGATGATTATTTTTTATGGCATCGGCTTTGGCTTTGGTGCGGATACCGGGCTTTCTGCCGTCATGCTGGTGGCGGCCGGCGTCTATCTCTGTGAGACGGTATTCAGCCGCATCTGGTTGCATTATTGTCTGTTCGGTCCTCTGGAATGGATATGGCGGATGCTGACTTACGGAAAATGGCTCCCGCTCCTTAAATAAACCATGACGAATATGAAAAAAATACACTTCTCCCGGAGAATGGCGGGAATAAGAAACTCTTTTTCCGTTTTGGCGCTTCTGTTCTGCATGGCATCCTGTGATGTGGAAGGAACCGCCGGACATTCCGGGGCCGATGCTCCCCACAGTGATATGGCTGCCGGCCCTCACCCGCAAAACAACAAACCCATGAACAACGTGATCAAAATAACCGTTGGCTCCTCAACATTTACGGCCACCCTTTCAGATAACGCTGCCGCTGCCGCATTCCAGGCGCTGCTGCCTTTGACGCTCAAGATGGAGGACGTCAACGGAAACGAAAAATTTTACCGCCTGTCACGGCCCCTGCCCGTTGCCGCGGCCAATCCGGGAATCGTGCATGAGGGGGATTTGATGTTGTGGGGCGCCGGTGGACTGGTTCTCTTCTACAAGACTTTTTCCACATCCTACAACTATACGCGGCTGGGACGCATCGATAATGCCGCCGGGCTTGCCGGGGCTCTTGGTTCCGGGGACGTGGAAGTCACTTTTGAACTGAAACAGAATTAACGGAATACCGCGGAAAACGGGAAGCATTGCAGTGGGGATGGGCCATCCGTGGCAGATGGAAGAACCTTGAATGGGCACGGCGGAAAAGGCTTTTTCATGGCGTAAATTTATGCAGGGAAATCTTGACAGGCCTTTTGCGGTTTCTATGATGCGGATGCCCGTTGCGTTTTACGGACACCCCAGGAATTCATGATTCTTTTCATCATTTTTGTTATTCTCCTTTTGATTCTGGTCAACGCCTTTTACGTTGCCGCAGAGTTCGCCGCCGTGAGCGTGCGCCGCAACATGATCCGGGAAATGGCGGAGGGCGGCAGCAAGGTGGCCGCGCATTTGCTGAAAATCCTGGAGAATACCCGCGAGCTTGACCGCTACATTGCGGCCTGCCAGTTCGGCATTACCATTTCCAGTCTGATTCTTGGTGCGTACGGGCAGGTACAATTGTCTTCCTACCTGCTTCCGCTGTTTGAACGGTTCGGCGGAATGGACTCCGTGATGGCCGCCTCCGTTTCCGCCCTGGTTGTTCTGGTGGGATTGACGGTGTTCCAGGTAATTCTGGGAGAATTGATGCCCAAGTCGCTGGCTCTCCAGTTTCCGCGGCAGGCGGCCCTGTACACGTATTACCCCATGCGCTGGACGCTCACTTTCTGCGCGTGGTTCATTGATTTTCTGAACGGGAGCGGCCTGCTGCTGCTCAAGCTTTTCAAATTGCCGCCGGGCGGGCACCAGCACGTCCACTCCCAGCAGGAGATCAACATGCTGCTGGATGAAAGCCATGAGGGAGGCATGCTGGAGGAGGACGAGCACGAACGGCTGCACAGTGCGCTCTCCCTGGCGGAACGCACCGTGGAACAGATCATGATTCCACGTTTCCAGTTGGTCTGCCTGGATGTAGACGCTACGCAGGAGGATATCCTGGACATGATTTCCGGCAGGCCCCACACCCATATCCCCGTGTATGAGGGTAACCGCGAATCCGTGATCGGCATGCTGCACATCAAGGACATGGTGGCCGCTTACACGGAAAAAGGCGTTCTTCCCCCCTTGCGCTCCATGCTGCGCCAGGTTCCGTGCGTGATGGAAATGCAGACAGTGGAAATGCTTATGTCTCAGTTGCGCGAGGAAAAGGCCAAGGAAGCCTTCGTACTGAATGAATACGGAAAATTCGTAGGACTGGTGACTCTGGAGCGCCTGCTGGGTGAAATGGTGGGCGACATCGACGATGAATTCATCCGCTCCGGTGAAAAAGTGGAATACCTGCCTGACGGCTCCGTCAGAATTCCCGGCATGATGCGCGCCCACAAGGCGGAATGCCTGGTTCCCTTCCTGATGAACGGTGCCACGACGGTGGGCGGCTGTGTGATCAAGCACATGTCCTGCATCCCTAAGGAAGGAGACCGCCTGATTATTGCCGGACGCGTGCTGGTGGTGGAGAAAATGGACCACAACCGCGTATCTTCCGTCCTGTTGCTTCCTCCTGAAAAAAAGGAGGATGATAAACCTGCCATGGAAAGTGGGGTGAGCATATGATGACGATTCTCATCATTTTGCTGCTGATTATCCTTAACGGCCTGTTCGTGGCCGCGGAATTCGCCCTGCTCGGCGCGCCCCGTGCGTCCCTGGAGCAGATGGCGGCCTCCGGCAACATGGTGGCGCGCCACATCACCCAGGTGCTGAAAACACCCAGGCTCCAGGACCGTTACATTGCCACGGCCCAGCTCGGCATTACGTTCGCCAGCCTGGGGCTGGGCATGTACGGGGAGCACACCATGGCCGTATGGATTCAGGAATGGCTGGCCCAGTACGGTTGGGCCTCCTGGCTGGTGGCGCACGGCGCGGCCAGTGTCCTGTCCGTGGGAATGCTGACGTATCTGCACATTGTTCTGGGGGAAATGGTGCCCAAGGCCCTGGCTCTTCAATACGCCACGAAGCTTTGCCTCATCATCACCATGCCCATGTATGTCATTCAGCTCTGCCTGTATCCCCTTGTGGTGGGCATGAACATGCTGGGCAATTTCTTCCTGGGTCTTCTGGGAGTGGACAGGAATGAATCCAAATCACACTACCATTCCGCGGAGGAACTCCAGTACATCATTGAGGAAAGCCATGAAAACGGCGCCCTGCCGGAAGAATCCGGACGTATCATGGACTGCCTGTTTGACCTGGATGATTTATACGTGCACCAGGTGATGACGCCGCGCGTCCGGATTGACGCCATTCCGGAAGGAGCGGACCATGAGCAGATCCGGGAAATCGTGCGCCGCACGCGCCGCACGCGCTACCCCGTTTACCGCGGAGACCTGGACCATGTGGTCGGGATGGTTCATGCCCGCGACCTGTTCCGGATCATGCTCCGTGGAGAATCTTTGGGTGCCGCATACATTCATTCCATTCCGAAGGTTCCCAAGACCGTCAAATTTGACAATGTAGTGGAAATCATGCGGAGGGACAACGTGCGGCTGGCCATTATTCTGGACGAGCACGGCGGCACCTCTGGCCTGCTCACCATGACGGATGTATTTTCCGAGGTAATGGGCTGGGACCGCGGCCGCATTCGCGTGTTGACGGATCTGCCGCCGGATGCCGTGGGATTTTCCTGCGACGTGTCCGGGCTGGCCCGCATCGGCGAACTGGGCGAGGCCCTGGACATGGACTTGCAGAATGAGGAAATAGACACCGTGGGCGGTCTGGTCCTCAACCTGCTCCAGGCTCCGGCGCGGGAAGGCGATATTGTCGGTTACCTCGGTTTGGAATTCAAGGTGACCCGGACGGACAACGGTGGGGTGGAGAGGTGCATCGTCACCCGGATTACCCCGTTGATGCGTGAAGAGGCGCTGGAAGACGAGGAATAGCCGTTCTCCGTCACTTTCTCAGGGTTTCCGGGGGACTTTGCGTAAAAGTTCCTTGGAGGGGCCCCTATAATGTGGCAAGATATTCCCCGCCATGTCCGAACCTGAACCTTCCCGTGTTTCCAGCAGAAAACCGTCCGTGAAAAAATGGGTGGTTCTTATTGTCGTGTTGGGAGCGCTCGTGGGGCTGGGGACCATGATGAAGGCATGGATGGAAAGGCGGGCGGCTGCCGACGCCCAGCCGGCCGTATTTGCGGGCGGCAGCGAGCACTGGGACCAGAATGAAGTTCCCGTTTCCATGCAGTGCGGCGCTTGCCATGAAAAGGAATTCAGGCAGTGGGCCGGTTCCGACCATGCCTGGGCGTTCCGCAAGCTGGGTGACCAGTGGGAATCCGAGGCTTTCCACAACATGAAGCTGAGCGCCCATGGCAGCGTTCTCCAATTTTCCACGGACGGGCAGGGACGTACGGTTCACGACGAGCAGGCCAACACCTCCTGGCGGGCGGAATGGGCCACGGGCCGCATCCCGCTGGTGCAGTACTTGGTCCCCGCCAAGGACGGCGGCTACCATACCCTCAGTGCTGCATGGGACGTGAACCGCAAGGAATGGTTCGATATTTTCGGCAAGGAAGTCCGCCAGCCTGGCGACTGGGGCCACTGGACGGGCCGTGGCATGAACTGGAACACCCAGTGCGCCTGGTGCCACATGTCCCTGTTTCATAAAAATTATGATCCCGTCAAGGACCGCTACGCCTCCACTTGGAAGGAACCCGGGGTTACCTGCATCCAGTGCCACGGCCCCCTGCTGGACAAGCCGGAGGCGGGAACGGGCTGCATGATCTCCACGAAGAACAAGCTGACTCCTCAGCAGATTCACGACAACTGCGCTTCCTGCCATGCCCGGCGTGACGAATTCGATCATGATTTTGCCGTGGGCGACCGTTTTGACGACCACTTTCAACTGGTGCTCCCCGTCCAGCCCGGCGTGTTCTGGCCCAACGGCATGCAGAGGGACGAGGACTATTGTGAAACGGGGCTGCGCCTGAGCCGCATGGGCAAGGCGGGCGTCACCTGTCTGGACTGCCATGACCCGCATACCGGTACGCTCAAGCTTCCCCAGGAGGACAATACGCTCTGCATGAGGTGCCACGGTACGGGAGAGGCTGTTAACGGAGTAAAGGCCCCCATCATTGATATCTCCAAACATACCCCCTGCCCGCAGTCCAGCATGGGCGCGCGGTGCGTGGAATGCCACATGCCGGAAAGCCTGTACATGGCGCGCGACCCGCGCCGCGACCATTCGTTCAATTCTCCGGACCCGCTGCTGAGTGTAGAACTGGGCATCCCGAATGCCTGTACCATGTGCCACCGGGACAAGAGCAATGAATGGGCTGCTGAAGCAGTGAAAAAATATTACGGGCCAGACCCCAAAATGGGAAAATACAGGGACCGCACCAGGGCCGTGCAGCATGCCTATGAAGGCAAAGAGGATGTTCTTCCCCTGTTGATGGAATGTTTCAGGAAGGAGGAAGTGGGGGCATGGCGCGCCACGCTGCTGGACCTGATGGACTCCTGGGCTCATGAACCCGCCGTGCAGGAACTGGCTGCCGGAGCGGTGAACGATCCGGATGCCCTGACCCGTGCCGCCGCCGCCAAGGTAATGGGCCGCGCCAACAACCCCTCTGCCGGAAAACTTCTCAATGACCCGCTCAAAGTTGTGCGCCTGCAGGCAGAATGGGCCCTCCGGGATTCCCTGCCGTCAGGCAGCCCCGGTATGAAGGAACTGACGGCCGCCGCACTGCACCAGGCGGACCAGCCCTCCGGGGCCATGAAGCTGGCGCAGATCGCCATCAGCCGGAAAGACTCCAAGGCGGCGGAGCAGTGGTTTGCCAAGGCGTTGAAATGGGATGCCACCTCCTCCGTCGTGCACCGGGACTACGCCGTATTCCTGGCATCCCAGGGCCGCAGCCGGGAAGCCGAGGAACAGATGAGGGAGGCAGTGCGGCTGGCCCCCCGGGACGCCAACCTGTGGTACCTGCTGGGCCTGGGCCAGATTGAGAACAATGATGAGCCGGGAGCTCTCCAATCCTTTGACGAGGCGCTGAAAATAGAGCCTGCCTTCATCCGCGCCCTGTTCAACCGGGCTCTGCTTAATGAAAAGGTAGGGCATTTGGAACAGGCGATTCAGGATCTGGAAAACTGTTCGTCTCTGGACAAGGAAAATCCGGATATTCCTTTCACCCTGGCGGTCATGCTGTACCGCAACGGCCGTTACCGGGATGCCGCCGCCGCCGCCGCAGAAACCCTGCGCCGCGAGCCGAGGCACGCCCAGGCCAGGCAAATTCTGGAATCAGCTTCTCGACACGGAAAATAAGATGTAGTATATCAATGTCATGTGTTTAAATTCCCCTTCTATTCGGACTCTATTAGCGGGAGCGTTCCTATTGGGCGCTTCCGTCGGTTTTGCGGAATCCCAGGACTCCGCGGCGGATCCCTCCCTACGTACCTGGACGAACAAGGCTACAGGCACCACGGTGGAAGCGCGCCCCATAGCCCTGAACATGAAAACCGTCAAGCTGGTAACCACGACCAAAAAGCCCATCACCATGCCGCTGGAAAAACTTTCGGATGAAGACCGCACATGGCTGGAGGAACACAAGGACGTTATAGGCAAACCACTTTCCGAATGGTCTTCCACGCCATCCGGCCCGCTGGCTAAGGAAATGAAGGGGCAGACCTACATGCTGGAGGACGGCAAGCTCAAGAAGAAGGACGGCAAGCTGAACGCCAAATACTTCATCCTGTATTTCAGCGCGAGCTGGTGCGGTCCGTGCTGCCGGAACGCTCCACACAGCGTGGAATCCTACAACAAGGTGGTGAAGGAAAACCCGGATGTGGAAGTCATCATGTGCAATCTGGATCAGAACCTGGAAGCTGCCCAGAAATGGGCTGCGGCCAACAATATGCCGTGGCCCGTCCTGCTACGGAAGGATTTGACGGAAATGGCCAAAAAGGTATCTCCGCGCGGCATTCCCACGATGATTTTGATGGACAAGGATGGGAAAGTGATTCAGTCCTCCCAGAACATGGAGCAGCTGGTGAAGGCTGCCGGCTCCTCACGCCCCTCACGCTAGGCGTAAAAGCTTTCCCGTGTTTTTGAAACGATGCCCGCAGTCCGTAAATCCCAGGCCGACCGTTCCGCGGAAACCAGCGGCAAAATTCTTCGCGCCGCACAAAAGCTCTTTGCTCATAGTGGCTTTGACGGCGTGACCATGCGTGCCATAGCGTCGGAGGCCGGGGTAAACCTGGCTTCCATCGTCTATTACTTTGAAAACAAGGAAGGGCTTTATCTCTCCGTCTTCCGCCATTATGCGGAACCTTTGATGGAAGAGCGCATGAAGTTGCTGAAGGAGGCGGACAGGGAACCGTCCCTCAGGGCATATGCCCGTGCATTCATTGAGCCTGCCTTCCGCATGCTTCTGGACGAAAGTCTGGGCGGCCCCGACCATATGCGTCTGCTGTGGCGTCTGCCGCAGGAACCGGAATGCCTCGTTCAGAAAATCTATGGTGAATTCTACGCTCCGGTCATCCGGGAAATGACGGAGAGGGTTCGTCAGATTTGTCCTTGGGGAGATGAACTCTCTCTTTCCTGGCATGTTCATATCATGAGCTCCATTTTTCATGCCACACTGGGGAAATACGCCACGCGCCCCGATCTTCACGACAAGGAACCCTGGATGAAAGACCAAGACCGTATCCTGAAAATGATCGTGGATACGGCCGTGCTGCTCATTTCCCGTCCGGCTCTTTCTCCGGATGGCGAGGGGAACGCATAAAAACTTTTTTAGATCTCTCCAAGCCGTTTCCTCACCGCCTCAACAGTTCCCGTAATGTCGGGATGCGTAAGCAGCCAGGAAACGATCACGGCCCTTCTCGCCCCGGCATCCAGAACGGCAGGAAGAGTTGCCTGATTGATGCCGCCGATGCAGAAGACGGGAAAATCCTCCGGAAGCTGCGCCTGCATGCCGGCAATGTGCTCCAGGCCGATCGCCTGCCTCCCCGGCTTGGTGTCCGTAGGAAACAGGGGGCCGAATCCTATGTAGTCCGCCCCCTCCCGGAAGCCGCCCAGCGCCTGTTCCGGGCTGTGGGTGGAGCGGCCTATGAGGGCGTCCGGCCCCAGCAGGCTCCGCGCGGCCTCCAGCTTCCCGTCTTCCTGCCCCAGATGCACCCCGTCCGCGCCGATGCTCCGGGCAACTTCCGGATAGTCGTTGATGATGAAAAGACAGCCGTATTCCCGGCACAGAGGGGCAAGTTGGCGGCCCATGCGCTCTATGTGCTCCGGGGCGTGGTTCTTCGCCCTGAGCTGAAGAATGCCCAGTCCTCCCTCCAGCAGTTTTTTTGTGACATGTATCAGTTGATATTCAGGCGTGTATCCCAAATCCACAATGCCGTACAGGCGGCAGGCGGTGAGGCGTTCCATCCGGTTCATGCACGGGAATTGTACCGGATAAAATCATCCGGGCAAGACGCTTCCCAATCTTGACCGTAAAGGGCTGTGTGGTACACTCCCCCCCATCGTGTCCCCCGCATTATATTCTGCTGCCAAAAGTTTGTTGTTCCAGTTGAATCCGGAAACTGCCCACAATTTGACTCTGTTCGGGTTGCGTATGGCTGAAAGGATGCGCGTTCTCCCGCTGATGATGGGTGACGTGCCTTCTGATCCGGTGGAAATCCTGGGCATGAAATTTCCCAACAGGGTAGGCCTTGCCGCCGGGATGGACAAGGAGGCGGATACGGTCAACGCCTTCGGCCAGGTGGGATTCGGCTTTGTGGAGGTGGGAACACTGACGCCGCGCCCCCAGCCCGGCAATGACAAGCCGCGCCTGTTCCGTCTCATTCCCCAGCGTGCCATCATCAACAGAATGGGCTTCAACAACCATGGCATTGCTGCCGGCGTGGAAAACATCCAGGAGGCCACCCGCTTCGGCGGAGTGCTCGGCGTCAACATTGGCAAAAACAAACTGACGCCGAACGAGGATGCCGCCCAGGACTACCTGGCCTGCCTGAGAGCGGCGTGGCCCGTGGCGGATTATATTGCCATCAACTTCTCCTCCCCCAATACGCCAGGCCTGCGCGATCTCCAGGCGGCTGAACCCGCCGCACGCCTGCTGGCTTCCCTGAAATCGGAACAGGCGAACATGGCGGCGGAAACCGGACGGCAGGTTCCCATCTTCATGAAGGTGGCCCCGGATGTTACGGACGAACAAATCACGGAACTTAGCCGGGTTTTTCTGGATGAAGGGCTGGATGGCCTGATTGCCACGAACACTACACTTTCCCGTACCGGTGCGGAAAACAGCCCGCGCAGGGAGGAAGCGGGCGGCCTTTCCGGCGCACCCCTCACGGCACGCTCCACGGAAGTGATCGGGGCTTTTGCCGCGGAACTGAAAGGCCGTATTCCGATCATCGGCGTGGGCGGCATCATGAGCGGAGCGGATGCCGTGGCCAAAATCAAGGCGGGCGCGAGTCTGGTCCAACTGTACACGGGCTTCATCTACCGGGGGCCCAACCTGATCCGTGAATGTGTGGAAGCCATGAAGGCGGAATGCCCCGTAAACTCCTGAACCCCTCACCCCTGCGCAGACCCTGATTCATGGCTGACACCTTCGTACACCTTCACAACCACACGGAATATTCTCTTCTGGACGGCGCCGTCCACATCAAGGATCTCATTGCTGAATGTTCCCGGATGGGAATGCCCGCTGTCGCCGTCACGGATCACGGCAACCTTTTCGGAGCTATTGAACTGGTCATGGAGGCCAACAGTCTCAATAAATCCGTGGAGGCCTGGAACAAGGAACACCCGGAAGGACCGCGGAAGCAGACCGTCAAGCCTATCTTCGGCTGTGAGGTGTATCTCTCCCCCACGCCCATTAGCGTGAAAAAGCAGCTTCCCGGGCGCCGCAAATACACGCACCTTCTTCTTCTGGCGGAAAATGAAACGGGCTGGAGGAACCTGGTCAAGATGGTGTCCCGTTCCCATCTTGAAGGCTTTTACTACAAGCCGCGTGTGGACATGGAAACCCTTCGGGAATTCCATGAGGGCCTCATCTGCTGCACGGCGTGCCTTGCCGGTCCCCTTAATGAATGGCTGCTCAACGATCAGCCGGAAAAGGCGGAGGAAGCCCTGATGGCCCTGAAAGACGTCTTCGGGGAGAACAACATCTTTGTGGAATTGCAGGACCACGGCATGGAAGAGCAGAAAAAGTGTCTTCCGGAGCTGGTGCGCATCGCCCGCAAAACCGGAACGCCCATCGTGGCCACCAATGACGTGCACTTCCTGAAAAGGGAGGACCATGACATGCATGATGCGCTCATCTGCATCGGCACCAACGAAAAACTGGCCTCCCCCAAGCGCATGCGCTACTCCACGGAAGTTTACCTCAAATCCCCGGAGGAAATGAGGAAGGTGTTCAAGGACTATCCGGATGCTCTGGAAAACACGCTGAAAATCGCAGAGCGCTGCAATGTCACGATCAAGCTGGACTCCACCAGCACGGAAAAATACCCGGAATTCGGCACGCCGGACGGTTCTACGCGTGAGGAATACCTGCGCAAGGTGTGCTACAAGGGTCTGGAAGAACGGTACGGCAAAGAGCGCGTAGCCGCGGACAAGGAACTGTGCGCCCGCCTGGATTATGAACTGGGCATCATCAACCAGTTGAAATTCGCTTCCTACTTCCTGATTACGGCAGACTTCATCAATTGGGCGAAGGATCACGACATTCCCGTAGGCCCCGGCCGAGGTTCCGCCGCCGGCTCCCTGGTGGCATATGCCATGAAGATCACGAACATTGACCCGTTGCGCTTCGGCCTGATCTTTGAACGCTTCCTGAATCCGGAACGCGTGAGTCCGCCGGATATTGACATCGACTTCTGCCAGACGCGCCGCCCGGAGGTGATTGACTACGTACGGCAGAAATACGGGGAACGCGCCGTGTCCCATATCATCACGTACGGCACTATGGGCGCCAAATCCGTTCTCAGGGACGTGGCGCGCGTGATGGACATGTCCTATGCCGACGGCGACCGCATTTCCAAGCTGATTGAAACGGGACCCAAGGTAACCCTGCAATCCAGCTATAAAAGCAATGAGGAACTGCGGGATCTCATCGCATCCGATGAAGCATACACGGAACTCTGGGGATACGCGACCCGCCTGGAAGGCCTGATACGCAACGTGGGCGTGCACGCGGCGGGTGTCGTCATCGGCGACCGTCCCCTGGACGAACACGTGGCGCTGACCCGTGATGATCTTTCCGACCCCCACGCCGCCGTTGTCGCCCAGTGCGACATGAGCGCCATTTATGAAGTGGGGCTGTTGAAAATGGATTTTCTGGGACTGAAAACCCTCACCGTCATGCACGATGCGGAGGAATACGCCCGCTGGCGCGTTCCGGAATTCAGGCTGGACGACGTGCCCCTGGACGACCGTGAAACGCTGGACCTGCTCAACCGGGGAGACACGATGGGCGTGTTCCAGCTGGAATCCGGCGGCATGGTGGATACCTGCCGGAGATACGGCATCCAGAAAATTGAAGACATCATTGACTTGTTGGCCTTGTACCGTCCGGGAGCCATGCAGTTCATGGATGAAATGATCGAGGTCAAGAAGGGCATCCGGAAGGTGGAATATGAACACCCTCTGCTGGAACAGGTCAGTGGAGAGACTTACGGCGTGATGATCTACCAGGAACAAGTGCAGGCCGCTGCCAAGCTGCTGGCGGGCTACACGCTCGGCGGCGCCGACCTTCTGCGGCGCGCCATGGGTAAGAAAGACCCGGCGAAGATGGCCAAGGAAAAGGCGCACTTTGTGGAAGGTTGCTGGAAAACCAACCAGATTGATGAAAAGACGGCTACGGCCATCTTTGACAAGATTGAAAAATTCGCCGGGTACGGATTCAACAAATCCCACTCCGCCTGCTACGGTCACATTTCCTATTGGACTGCCTATCTCAAAGCCCACTTCCCGGTGGAATTTCTCTGCGGCCTGATGTCCAATGAAGTGAATAACGACAAAATTGGCGTGTTCATCCAGGAGGCCAACCGCATGGGCATTGAAATACTGCCTCCCAATGTGAACAAATCCATGCTTAAATTTACTCCGGAAGAAACGCCTTCCGGCAAGCTGGCCGTGCGCTACGGCCTGGCCGCCATCAAGAACGTGGGTGAAGGTGCCATGCAGATTCTTCTGGAAGAGCGGGACAGGAACGGGGTATTCACCAGCATGGAAGATATTTGCAACAGGCTGGACTCCAAATCCGTCAACAAGAAAATTCTGGAATCCCTGATTCGCGCGGGTGCGCTGGACTGGACGCTCGAACCGCGTTCCGCCATGTTCGAGCGCGTGGACCTGGCCCTCAGCGGCGCTTCCCAGGTGCACAAGGACAAGGCGCTGGGGCAGGGTTCCCTGTTTGACATGACTTTTGAAGCTCCCAGAGTGAAGGATGAGCCTCCCGTTCCGGAATGGCCCAAGGAACAGCGTATGACTGATGAAAAGGACTTGCTGGGCGCATACTTCTGTGGGCATCCCCTGGACTCCATGCGCGGCGTCATTGATGCGGAAAAATACACGCGCATCGGCCTTATAGACTCCCTGGAATCCCATGAACTCAAGCAGAAGCATCAGATTGCCGGCATGGTGCGTTCAGTCATTCCCAAAATCAGCAAGGCGGGAAGGAAATTCGCCATCCTGACCCTGGAAGACTTTACCGGAAGCGTGGAAGTGCTTCTGTGGTCGGACGTTTATGAAAAAGCCCTGGAAATGGAAGGCGGTCTGGAACCCGGCGTTTTCGTGGCTGTGCGCGCCAACATCCGGGAGGATGACCGCACTTCCTCCAAGAGCGTGGCCGCCCAGGGCATTGACCCTCTGGGCGGGAAAAGGCGCAGGGCCAAATCCGGGGACCAGGGGCCGCTGAACATCATTGTCAGCCCCCTGCGGCACACCAGGGAAAATCTGGAGCATATCCGGAACATCCTGAAAAAATATCCCGGCCGCAGCAAGGTCAACCTCACCATCAAGGACAGCCTGGGGCACAGCCGGATTCTGGAGCTGGACGAGCAATTCCGCGTCAACCGCTGTGCCGCGTTGGAAACGGAACTCTCCATGTACAACTAAAAATCTGGATGCGTGAAAAAGGAACCGCAGGTATTTCCGGAATCGTCCCGTTTGAGATTCCGGGAGTGGAAGCAAGCGGATTGGCCTTTTTTTGCGGCAATGAACGCCAACCCCCTGGTGATGCGCTTCTTCCCTTCCGTGTTGACGGAGGAGGAATCCCGCTCCATGTGGGACCGCATGCGGACGGAGCTGGATGAAAAGGGCTACGGCCTGTATGCCGTGGAACTTAAATCCTCCGGTACCCTCATCGGTCTTCTGGGTTTCCACTGGGCGGACTTTAAGGCGGAATTCACCCCCTGCGTGGAAATAGGCTGGCGTCTGGTGCCGGAAGCCTGGGGATATGGTTATGCCGTGGAAGGTGCGAAGGCATGCCTGGAACATGGATTTTCCCGGCTGGGCTTTGACCGGGTGTACTCCTTCACCGCCTGCGTGAACCATCCTTCGCAAGCCGTGATGCAGCGTGCCGGAATGAAAAAAACGGCGGAATTCAACCATCCGGAAGTGTCTGCGGACTCCCCCCTCCATCCGCACGTTTTATACGTGTTGGAGGCTCCATGCAAATAATGGGGAAAGACGGTTTATTCCCGGGGAAGACCCTCCGGAAATAAAAAAGGCAGCCGTGGGGGCATGGCGGCCATCCGAGTGCAAGAGGACCTCCGGTGGCTTTGACTTCCCAGTCTGCCGGGCGTGAACGGGGCATTCCTCCATGTGAAAAAGACGGATTCCCTTTTCGCGTTTCTTCCGGCCATTCCCTCCGGAGGAATGAAAACTCCACCGTTTTTCAGAGCAAACCTGTTAAACCAGTCTCATGTATAAAACAGGGTACGGATTACCTTGTTCGTCGTGATCCGTTCTTTTGTAAACCTGGAATCCCATGCGTTCGTAAAATTCCTTGGCCTGCGGATTCTGTTCGTTGACTCCCAGTGTATTGATAGAGAAATTCTGCATACCGTACTGAAGCAGCTTCCTTCCCAATCCCCGCCCCGTTTCTTCAGGAGAAATAAACAGCATTTCCAGATTTTGCCCCTCTATTCCCATGAATGCTGCGGGAACGCCCTGGCCATTCTCTGCGACAATCAAATGAGAAATATCTCTCAATGCTTGAGGAACATATTTTTTGATATCTTCCATATCCGCCTCTGCCAGAAACAAATGCGTTGCCCTGACCGAGTTTTCCCAGACGTTCAGGAGCTGTTCCAGCAACAGGGAATCCCTGTCTTCCATGTCGGCTATCCTTATGTTCATACCGCGTCCAGTTTTGATTAATTAAGTACCCTCATTTGCCAAAGGCGCAACTGCTGAATTTTCCCCCATTCTAATTTCCGCATATAACCATGTTAAACGGACTCTGCCGCGCCATGGTTTCATGCTGCTATTCATAAACGTTCTGACAGTATTTGTGGAACTGGCGGTTTTGCTTGCGGGGCGCATGGAAAATCAAACGGGATGCAGTTCCGCAGGAGCTGCATCCCGGTGATTCGGGTTGGGGCTGTGGGCTTGGGAGAAAGCATTCTCCCAGCCCCGTTGTTTGCGACTTAGAAGGCGTAGCTTACCCCGGCGTTGACCCGGTGGTAGGTTGACTTGCTTCTGCCTTCAAATTCATAACCGCCGTAGGCCGTCCACCGCGGATTGATGACCACGGTGCTGTTGTAATTGACACGCACGGCGTTGCGGTCCGGCCGGGACCCCCTGGCAGTCCAGGAAAAGTCGTTCATCAGGCGTCTGGCGCGGGTTTCCGGGTTGTCGCGGACCACGTCGGGAACGTAGCTCACGGCCAGGCTGTTCACCCACAGGACTCCATTGCTGAATTGCACGGATTTGCTGATTCCCACGCCCACGGGGAGGCTCAGGTTCTTCAGATCTCCCCTGTCGAAATGGCGGGGATCATATCCCGTTTCCGTGAAGGAATTCTGGTTCACCTGGGTGTACTCGATTCCCAGGAACGGGGACAGCGTCCATCCCTTGTTCAGGTTGTGGTCCCAGGTAGCCTGCAGAGTGGCGAAGCCCATCCTGTTTTCCCACTTGCCGTTGGACGAGCCGCCGGAATAATAGGAATCCAGCTTGTTGCGTGTCCAGCCATAGCCCAGGGTTCCCTGGATGTTCAGCATGTTGCCGGGAGACATCTGCCTCCTCCATGCTCCGTAGAGCAGGGCCACGTAGGACGTCTGGTCCACCTCGCTGATCCACGTGCGGCTTTTGTTCTTGCCGTACAGGTTGCCGAAGGCGGCGCCCAGGATAGTGTTCGGCGTGAACCTGCGGTCGGCGCCCACGGCGTAGCCGCCGCCGTTGTAATCGTAGCCGTCAATGCCGTTTCTGGTGGCGTGGTAGGTGAAATCACCCAGTCCGTTGACCCAGAAGTTATTCTTGGGTCCCAGCAGGAAGCGGGTGATGCCCACTTTGCCCAGGGCCGCGTTGGAGACGGACTTCATGTTGGAAGCGGAGCTCCACATGGAGTTGCCTATATCCGCGCCGGCCAGTTCCGGAAGAATATCTTCAATGCCGCTGGTGGGGTTCCAGACTGCGTACAGTTGGTCGTCAATGCCGTCGCCGTCCGTGTCTTCCCATTCCTTGGTCCAGTAGCCTTCATACGTGTAGGGGGAGTCGACTACGTTCGTTCCAGTAGCAGTGGAATAAATGTTGTCGAAATCGCCCGTTCTGTTGCCTTCGGTGCCATCGGTGTAGGAAAGCGCCAGGAATCTCTGCTTGGTGGCCCAGCGTTCGTGGGCGTAGTCGTCCAGAGTGTCCGCCACGCCCATCAGGCCGCCGAGCGTGTGGGAATTGGCCTGTTCAATGCTCAGTCCGGAACTGTAATCGTCCATGAAGGGGCGCAGGTCGAAGATGACGCCTTTGCTGAAGTCGATCGTGTCTCCGCGGAAAGTCGCGCCGCGGCCGGCCCTCAGGGTTACTCCCTCGTTGAAGACGATGGCCTTGCTGTTCACGGAACTGTTGCCCGTAATTTCCAAAACGCCTTTGTCGATGGTGAAGGAGGAATCCTTGGTCAGATCGCTGCTGCCGTACGTGACGCCGTCTTCCAGAATCAGGGTGCCGTCATACAGCGTGGTTTTTCCGGAGACATTAAAGTACTTGGATTCCGCCAGGCGGTTCTGCCAGTCCTGCTCCGATTCTCCCGCGGCCTGGGTGATCAGCCTGTCCGCCTCCGCTCCGGAAAAGCGGATGGTTCCGGTGAATTCTGGAGCCGTTCCTCCATAAGGAGTGGTGTCCACGCCTTCGGATTTATTGAAGTCATAGACGATGTTGTCGTACTCCGCTCCGTCCTCTTCATTGCGGAAGGGGTCATAAAAAGTTACTGTTCTTCCTTCCTGGGCGCGGAGTACCACGCTGTCCATGGAAGAGGTTCCGTTGGTTGCGAATACAAGGGAGTTCAGGATGGGGTTGTTCCCTCCGCGTTTTTCCGTGTTTCCTTTTACGATGATGTCTCCCTGGTCTGCGGAGAAGACGGCATCCTTGTAATAAAGAAGCATGGCCCCTGCGGTACCGTCAACGGCGTTGTTCTCAATGAGCACGCCGCCGCGGTTGTTGATGAATTCCAGCCCGTTGGCTGCCTGAAGCGCACCCACGTCCCACTTGGCCGAGTTTCCGGAGATGGTGACCTTTCCTGTATTGACGAAGGATGTCCGTCCGTCCACTAGCAGGGCTCCGTAGCCGTAATCCGTGGATTTGTTTCCGGAAATGGAAACGTCTCCCGTGTTGGAAAAGGCGAGGTTTCCGTGGAACTGTCCCACGCCGTAATGATAGCCCGCCGTATTATTGTCCAGATTGATGTTTCCGGTACGGGTGAAGGACGCATCGCCGTCCACCTCTATGGCTCCATTGTAGTTGCCCGCGCTGTTCCCGGAAATGGAAATGTTCCCTGCATCCGTGACGCTGAACGTTCCGTAAAGGCGGAGCGCTCCGTTGGAGCCGGCTGTGGAGTTGCCTTCCACGGTGATGTTGCCGTTGTTGGAAAATGTGGTGTTGCCGAAGACGGCCACGCCGCCCATCTGTACATCTGAACTGTTGCCGGAAATGGTGATGTCTCCCGTACGGGTGACGTTCCAATCCTCGGAAATCCAGCCCACGGCATAGGTGCTGTCCGCGTGGTTGTCGATGAAGGTGATGGAGCCGATATTGTCGAGGTTGAGGCTTCCGCTGACGCCGAACGCTCCGGCGCTGTTGCTGGCGTGATTGCCTTCAAAGCGCAGGTCTCCTTGCACATTGAAGATGTCCATGTCCTGACCGCTGTAAACGGCCCCGAAGTTGCCGTTCCACTCGGAAGCCTTGTCTCCGGCGTCCGCCCGGTTGTTTCTGAAAATAACGTCTCCTGTGACGCCGTTGATCATCATGCCGCCTCCGGTGCCTTCCTTTCCGTCCACGGTGCCTGCATAGGCATAAATGGCTCCGGCCAGCCACGCGGAATTGTCTTCAAAGATAATGTTTCCATCAATACCCCGGAAGGTAATGGCATCTTCACCTTCGGGAATATAATTCTTAGTATTCGGGGAGGAGGAATCACTGGCCCCGGCATAGATGGCTCCCCCGATGTTGGCGTGGGCGCTTGTCGGAGAATGCCCGGTCGTATTCCCGCTGAACAGAATGGACTTGGTATTCTCAAAGGTGATTGTTCCCCTCGCAAACAGGGCGCCGCCCAGGGCCTGCCCTTGTGCGTCGCTGTCTCCCAGCTCGTTGTTGGTGAAGGAGATGTTGCCCATGCTGGAAAAGGTGGCATCTCCGCGCACATTCACGGCTCCCCCGGCATTGGTATCGGCATTGACGATGGACTTGCTCCCGTTGAAGGAAAGATCTCCCATGTCCGTGAAGACGAGCATTTCCGCGCGGATGGCGCCTCCGCCTTCATTGTCGTTGGTCCAGCGGTTGCTGTGGATGGAGGAACAATTTTCAAAACTCATGGACAATCCCGTGCCGGTAAACGTCATGACAGACGTATTGGGCGCCGTACCAGAGTCTGTGGTCTGGTTGAAGAAAACGCTGCCTGCGTAAACGCCGTCGTTTGTCTGGAAGTTTTCAAAAGACAGGTTTTCCTTCAGGTTGTAGGTAATATTTCCGTTTGTTTCCTGCCGGGCAGTGACGGTGCCTTGGTAAAGATCTTCGCTCTGCTGGGCTGCCCCCGTTTGCACCAGGGAAGAAGCCATGAGGAACAACATGGCGGATACTGCTAATTTTGGTTTCATTAATATGCGGTATAAGGTTCTTTGTTTGATGTCCAGATTGGTCCGGCTCACGAGCGCCCGGGTGGGTGGGCTTTTGTGCGTGGTACATCCGGCGTCTGGAATTGTAAGAGTCTTTAAAACGTGAATTTTCTCACGCAATGACGCGTGTTTCTGGAGAGAAAGTTGCCATTCATTTCCAGTTGGCCGTTGAAAGTGAAAACATCGCGGTATATTTTTTGTTAGATGAAAGTTTGTGTCATACATAGAGTGTGATCAGAATTTATATAAGAAATAATAACAAAATTTGTAATTATATGAAATTTAGTAAGAAATGATAAATAAATAAATCATTGTTACTGTATTTTAATTAAAAAGTTATGACAAAGGGAATGACATTGGAAATATGAACGCTTCCCGGCTTGCGGGCTTCTATCCATGTATGCGGGAAGCCTGACCGGGCTTTCCGGTAACGATGAAATAAATACATACCGTCATGTTTGCTCCAAATCAGAAACCCGATACCGCTCGTGCCGAGAACTCCATTTTCGGTTCTCCGGAGGCGGACAATATTTTGCCCAAGACTCAATTTCCCGACTATGCGATGCGTCCCGAAGACGCCTACCAGCTTGTGTCCGATGAATTGATGCTGGACGGCAATGCCCGCCAGAACCTGGCAACCTTCTGCCAGACCTGGGATGAAAAGCAGGTGAGGATGCTGATGAACATCAGCATCAACAAAAACATGATTGACAAGGATGAATATCCGCAGACGGCGGCCATTGAAATGCGCTGTGCCGCCATTCTTGCCAATCTGTGGAATGTAAACCAGGATGAAAAGCCCATCGGTTGCTCCACCATCGGTTCCAGTGAAGCGTGCATGCTTGGCGGCATGGCTGCCCTCTGGAGATGGCGCGCCCGCCGCAAGGCTGCCGGCAAGCCGATTGACAAGCCCAACCTCGTATGCGGTCCCGTGCAGATCTGCTGGCACAAATTCTGCCGTTACTGGGACATTGAAATGCGTGAAATCCCCATGGCTCCCGGAAAATGGAAAATGGATGTTGAACGCATGCTGGAACAGGTGGATGAAAACACCATCGTGGTGGTGCCCACCTTTGGCGTGACCTACACGGGCGCTTATGAATTCCCGGCGGACATTGCCAAGGCCCTGGATGACTATGAAGCCAAGACCGGCATTAACATTGACATCCATGTGGACGGCGCCAGCGGTGCGTTCCTGGCTCCCTTCTGCGCTCCGGACATTGCCTTTGACTTCCGCGTCCCCCGCGTGAAATCCATCAGCACGTCCGGACACAAGTACGGCCTGGCCCCCCTCGGCTGCGGCTGGGTAGTGTGGAGAGATACTTCCGAACTGCCGGAAGGCCTGATCTTCAACGTGAACTATCTGGGCGGGGAAATCCCCAACTTTGCCATCAACTTCTCCCGCCCTGCCGGCCAGATCATCTGTCAATATTACGACTTCATTCGCCTGGGCAAGGAAGGATACACCAATATCCATACCCAGGCATATGACGTGGCGCAGTACATTTCATCGGAAATAGCCAAGCTGGGACCGTACGAATTCATTTGTACGGGCGATCCCAAGGAAGGCATCCCCGCCGCCTGTTTCTTCATCAAGGACGGGCAAAAGACGAATTACACCCTCTTCGACCTTTCCGACAAGCTCAGGACGCGTGGCTGGCAGGTGCCTGCCTTCACGCTGCCCGCGGATTGCCAGGATACGGTCGTGATGCGCGTGATGGTTCGCCAGGGCTTCTCCAAGGACTTGGCGGACCTCTTCCTGGAAGACTACAAGCGCATGATCGATTTCTTCGAGAAACACCCGGTCACCTCGCCGATGACCGCGGAAGAAGGCACCTCCTTCCACCATTCCTGATGGAAGAGGCCTCATAAGGCTTTTGTTGGATGAATAAGTGTGTGTAAGCACGGCTCCGCAGTTGTCAAGGTTTGTGCGTGGACCTGGCGGCTGCGGGGCCTTTTTATATCCGGATGGCGCGAATGTTCTTTGCAGAAAGGTTTTCCTTTTTTCTTCACATGCCGTTCCGTTTATGGGCCGCACTTGAATCTTCGGAATCCGGCCTGTTCCGCACTGGCTGGCCGCTCCGTTTTTCCCTGTGCCGGATTTTACGGAAACCGGGCACAGGGCAGAAGGAAACGGACGCGGGCCGTTCAGGCATTCTTCATATGCTCCAGCAGGGAGCATATGCAGCAGGAATGCCGGAAACACAGGTCTTCATGAATCTGGAGAAGAGCCTGGTGGTGCCATGCCCTCTTGAGGAAGGCGGCCGCATCTTTTCTCTTTCCCAGAAGGCGCTGGTGGATGGAAAGGACTCTGGCGCCCGCATGAACTCCCTGGCGCGTCAGATACAGTTTCCACGCCTTCTCGGAGCCTTCCCCCGGCAGAATGTGGTTGATGATGAATTCCTGAATGCGGTCGTGGCCCATCAGGGCCATGGGGTTTTTGGAAGGAGCGGAAGGCAGCGTGACATGGTTGCTCCAGTATGGATGTTTCAGGGAGGAAAGATAACCCGCCAGATCATCCAGATGGTCGAGGGTGCAAAGCCGCTGGAAGGTGGAAAAATCAGCGGCAATAGTTGCCAGAGCGCCGACGCGCCGCTGGGGATGATTGGCTGGCCTGCTGCCCGACAGTGTCCAGGGAAACAGGCGTTCCGGCGCCAGTTCAAAATGCTCGCGCAGGGGCCACCATTGCGCCCACAGCCTTTTATGGTGGGTTACGGCTTCCGGCGTGCAGGAATCGGAAAGCACGGGAACCAGAAAGCCTGCGGCACCGAAGAGCAGGGCTTCGGGGCAATCCCGGAGCATACGCAGGGGAACCCGCTGTGCCAGATGGCGCATGGCGTTTTTATTGGCGTGGTAACCCAGCGTTTCCGCCAGGTTTTCGTATAAAAGCTGCGAGGGATCCGCCAGTTTGGCTCGTTGCGCGTGCCGGCGGTGCTTGAGTTGGAAGCGGTGAGCGGCCGCGGATTGCAACAGAGTTTCCACCTGTTCGGCAGGCATCGTTTCCAGAATCTCCGCATGGAGGCAGGAGCGTTCCGGTGCAGCGGCCGGTACGGCTCCCGCACCATTCAGCATGGATGCCGGAATGACGGCCAGAGGGATGCGTTCATGCCGGGAATTGCGGGTGAACCATTCCCTGCGGCTCGGGGTGCAGACAAGATGCAGAATGACACCGTCAAATGCGGGATTGGAGCCGTGATTGTGGCGTTCCCAGTCTTCCGGAGCGGAATCCAGTTCCATGTCTCCCGTGTGTGTAACGTCGTCCAGTTGAATGCGGGCATTCAGAAAATCCGGCCCGGCGGACTTGTTCCAGTCTCCGCAGTCCACAATACGGACGGATCTTCCCAGGTCGTCCGTGAAGGAAAAGCCGAACCTGCCTTCCAGCAACAGAAGCTGAAGCGTGCGTTCATCCGGCAATGTGGAATGCCGGGAACCGGCCCGTTCCCTGACGGAATCCGCTTCATTGGAGGAAAGGGCGCTCCTGTACAGGGAGGCCAGGGAACTCATGTCCATATCCGGAGGGGAGGATTTACTGGTCCTTCTGCCTCTTCAGCTCGTCTTTGAGGCAGTCGGTAACATTGCGGAACTTTTCTTCGTTCTCTTCGCTCAGCTCGCTCAGAGTCAGATGGGAGTCGAGAACATGGAGGGTTTGGTCCCTGGCGTCCAGGTGAACGGTGGGGGCGGTTTCCGTACCGAGGTTGGCGCGTATTTGCTCCACCTTGCCCCGCCAGGGAGCGGTGGGCGGTTCAATACTCAGCAGGGCGTCCAGTCCCAGGCTTTCCAGGGCGCAAAGGCAACGTTCGCTTGGGGAAGCTATCTGCACGGCTCCGTCAATGGGCATCAGCCTGCGGGCCAGCCCCGCGAGGGTTCCCATGAAAGTGGAATCAATGCCGGAGCATGTTTCCAGATCAATCACGATCAGGCGCCCTCCGGAGGCGATGTATTCGTCCCCCAGGGACTTCACCGTGGGACTGTTGGAAAAACTGCCGCGGCCGGAGCACCGAATCCAGAGGAATTCGTCAAAACGACCGAAAAGGATGGAAGAATTGTTATTCACGTTATTGGATAATGGAAACCGTATGAATAACAAGAGAAACAGTTCCGGTCAAGTCAGGATTTAAGATGCATGGAGGGATGCAGGAGAGGCTGCCCGCAGGAAGGAGCAGCAGTTGACGGACCGTCACAAAACCGGACGATTGAAGGCCATTCTGGTTCCTTCTCCCGTGCCCGGCAGGAACCTGTAATAAACCTCCAGCATCAG
>ERZ827520.311-NODE-311-length-81633-cov-12.121528_pt1 | contig 81633 bp, 70 predicted proteins | sample MGYA00519581_ERZ827520 | MGnify/ENA primary metagenome ERZ827520 (study PRJEB31778, sample SAMEA3449339) | human gut metagenome | biome: human gut; feature: human-associated habitat; material: faeces | place: United Kingdom | collected 2010/2012 ... | reverse complement strand
CGATTCTCATCATGATATTCACCGGAAGTGAAACTTACCTCTTTGCCATCCGAGGTGCAGTAAATATCACCCAGCAGGTCTGTGCGATAAACCTCGACACCTTTGTTTTGCAGCTTGTCGAGTGTTTCCTGATGCGGGTGGCCGTAACTGTTCCCTGCGCCACAAGAAATCACAGCATATGTTGGATTTACCGCATCCAGAAAAGCCTCTGAGGTAGATGTACTTGAGCCATGATGCCCTACTTTCAGAACTGTTGACTGAATGTCTTGTCCCGATGCAAGTATCACGTTTTCCGCTTCCTGTTCCGCATCTCCGGTAAAGAGGAACGAGGTGCCTCCATAGACAATACGCAAAACAATCGATGTATTGTTCGTATCATCGGGAACAGAATTAACACCAACTATCGTGAATTCTGCTTCCCCTAGAGTATAAGTGTCTCCCACATCCGGTATGGTAATGCCTCCGCCTTTCTGTTCCGCACAGCTTGCAAAGTCCCGAAATGCTTTGCTGTCGTATTCCGTCACAGGGCATAGAGTCATGTCCGCAGTGACGGCCTCAAAAGCACCGGACAAGCCGCCGATGTGGTCTTCGTGCGCGTGAGTCCCAACGACATAATCCAGGTGTCCATCGGCTTCACGCTGCATGACCGAGTAAAGAACGTTAGAATCATCGACATTGCCGCCATCAATGAGCATTGAGTGGCCGTCGCAGGTAACAAGGGCGGAATCCGCCTGCCCTACGTCTATAAAGTGAATAGTAAAGCTGCCGTCCACCGAATCGCCAGCCGTCTGGTCACTGCTCACAGTGCTTTCTGAGACGCCCCCGGTGCTGGATGGACTTTCCGATATTATCGGATTCTGACCGCAGCCGGTGAAGCTGAGTGCTAGGAGCGTAGCGATGATTGCCGCTGTACTCCGTAAAAGCTTGTTTTTGAGTTTCATACTTTTTCTCCTTTCAACAAAAAAAGCGGACCTACCCCGCTATGGGATAAGTCCGCTTAAAATACAGATTGTGAATCCTACTGATTGCTTAGTATCTGTTCACACTTTACATTGTACGGCGTTCGTATATTTTGGCAAGCGCTATTTTTCCCCAAACTTGATGTCGATATATACAATCTCAAAGCACAGTGCAGCGCTCAAGGCAAATCCGAGAACGATATACGACGGGTGAGTTAAGGACCAGCCAGGATTCGCTAGATACCCATGCCAATATCTAATGTTAAGTACAAAAATAAACACCGGCAGAATTAGATACCAGATGCTTTCCAGCACAATTTTGATGTCTTTTCGCATTTCACTCGCCTCGAAATTCGAGCGGAATCATGGTCCGGCGCTTTTGGCTTTCTGAATACCAGATAACGCCAAATCCGGCCAGGATAGCGAAAATGATGATTTTCAAAAGCTTCTTCATTTATTTCTCCTTTTATGCTGCGGATGCAAAGATGTCACCGCAAGGGCAGTTATAAAACATTTTATACCGACTTGTCACGGCCGATATATCCCAATTCTTAATATCTCTCGGACTTCCAACTTTTCACGGGTTGCCCCGTTACTCAGTATGGATTTCTGCTTCATAGAGCGAACTTACCGCAGGCCGCAGCCCTTGATAGAGGCTCACTCTCCACAGACTTTAAGATTCGGTCGTCCTGACCGTACTGTTCGTCTGTGGCTATGAGGCGGCTGGCGTAGCCAGCATGTCCATTCCTTTCTTTAGAATGTTTTCTGCTGCATTTTTATCCCTATCGTGTGATGTATTACACTTCGGGCAGACCCAATGCCGCACATTGAGGTTTTTAACCTCTTTGTTTTGGTATCCGCAGCAGGAACAGGTCTGGCTGCTTGGATAGAATGTTGGTACTTTGACAACTACTCTTCCTGCCCAACTGGATTTATAATCAAGTTGTCGGAAAAATTCTCCCCAAGAAGCGTCAGAAATACTTTTAGCAAGGTTATGATTACGAACCATACCCTTTACATTGAGGTCTTCTACACAGATGATTTGGTTTTCTTTCACCAGTGTGGACGACAACTTATGTAGGGTATCTTTTCGTTTGTTGGTTATTTTTTCGTGGCAGCGAGCCACCTTGATGCGCTGCTTTTCCCAGTTGGCAGAGCCTTTCTTCTTGCGTGACAGTTTTTTCTGCTCACGCTTTAGTTTAGCTTCCGCTTTCTGTAGATACTTATGGTTTGGATGTTCGTTTCCATTGCTGTCAACAGCAAAAGATTTGATGCCAACATCCAAGCCGATAGCGGCATTCTTAACAGAAGCGGTGCTACTTCTACTTCGCAAAGAATGCTTACATAGTATTTTCCGCTTGCTGAACGACGGATTGTTGCCTTGCAAATACGACCTTCAATGTTGCGGCTTTTGCGATAGCGCACCTTTCCAAGTGTAGGAAGCTGAATGTACTTATCGTCAACTTTAATGCTTTTTGCTTTAGTAGTTGTATAACTTTCTTCTCCTCTTTTTCGTTTGAATTGAGGGAATCCTTTACCGTCTTTGAAAAAGCCTTTATAGGCATTATCTAACTGACGACAGCTATATTTGAGTGCTTGGCTATCCGCTTCAGCAAGCCAAGGAAGATAGGTCTTCATCTGAGGAAGTAGATTTTGCGTATCAATATAGCTCATGCTTTCGCCGCGCCGCCTATAGGCTTTTATTCGCCTATCTAATATAGAGTTATATATAAAGCGGCAGCAGCCGAGCGTTTTATTGATTTTTACTTCCTGCTCTTCTGTAGGCTCTAGCCGAAATTTATAGCCTTTATGTACTTTCAAGGTGATTCACCTCCTTTATGGATTTTTGTACTTGTGAATTGGTCAAACCCCCGGAAAAAGTTGAATAGCCTATCTCTCTCCTTTTTTAGAAAATTTTTATCGCTGCGAATATCTTTATGGCATCGTGATATTCGCAGAATAATTGTTTATGCTTTGCTCATTTTTGTCAGTCGCTTAGCAACTGACATGATGAGCCATTTCTGGGTTTTCTCCGAGAGTTGGCGGGGCTTGCATTCGATTTTCTTGCGAATCCCGCAGGTACTTTCGCCGTTGTAATATAGCAGAACTCCTATACCATCAGGAATCTCATCTTTGACTTTCTTGTATAGCGCTAACGGCATCGCATAGTAGTTACAGTGCCCCACAAAGTTGTGGCCATGGTCAGAGTGAAAGTCACTCACGGAAACCTTAATTTCCACGCAGGTGATGACGGTGTCGATGGTGTATGTATGTTTCGTCTTATATAGCCTGCAGAACCGTTCCGTACACGGTTCATTACGAAAACTCCAGTTGGCGATATCTTTAGGGCATGATACTTCCTGCGTCCACTGCCGGACGGACGGCATAACTAAGTCTCTGTCCTCATCCCTGTACATTGAGAGTTTGCAGGTCCCACATTTTGTTTCTGATGTGAAGCACTCTTGGACCCGAACGAAGTCAACAAGACCGGATTTTATCGAACCGCACTCGACAGGTACTTCCAGAGCGTCGAAGCCTTGACGGAACGAATCAACCCGGTATCCACCATAGTTGGCAGGATGCCAAACCTTTAGCGCTGATTCTATTTTTTGAGTCAGAAGAGTTTTTGCCATGGCTGCTCCAATCCTCATCGAATGATTTCGTGCGCAATAATGTCGGATTCCGTACAAAAGATATCGCTGTAATCGGCCTCATCATTGCCCGCACAGACCTCATGCTGATATGGTGCAGTACCCTTTCGCTCGATTTCGATGCGCCAGATACCGTTCGTATAGCGCACTACCAAAATCGTGTCATCATCCAAGAACAGCCGGACTCCCTTGACATCGAAGCAACCAATTTCATCGACCCCATAGTTGGAATTATCCAGGCAGACAAGGTCGTCACTGGACCCATAAATTTTGACCACGTTGCACCTCACACCGTTTTCTGTTCGCTGGTGACAATGCGCGGGATGAATAGAAATTCAGTTTTTCTTGTTTCAGTGTTGGTCCTCCGAATGACCGTGCCATCCCGGATGATTTTCACGCCATCCTTTTTGATGACGGGCTTTTCATCGCCGACAAAGTTCATCAGTTCCAATTCCTCGACAGTATAGTTGTCCCGGTGCAGCCATTCCGTGAGCTCACCGTCATCGTCGAAAACCGGGACAGCCTCGCTTCCCAGCGTGCTCCTTGCTTTGAATTCATTCATAGTTTTCGTCCTCCTTGCAACAATTTTCCATGCGTATTATCAGAATTCCGGGATTATATCTGAGCTTTGCAACATCCATACAGCTGCAAAGACTCAAGTTGATGGCATTACCCAGCTTTCTTGGTTTTCTTGGTTTCGGGTTTCACGATACCGCCGTTGGCATCGTAAACATTGTACGGGAAATCCCCATTGTTGACACGCTTGGCAACCCGCTGCCCGGTGGCAGTCTTATAATACTGGTTCAGCCGGTTTTGGCGGGGTTGTTGACTGTGTCGATGTGTGTTTGCTTATTGCACTTATAATTCTAAGCCGCTCGCATAGCTGGTCAACTGCCTCACCACCCAAAAATTTCTTTGTAAACAAAAAAATAGCCCGCACAGAACTGAATCTGTACAGGCTTCGTATTAGTCGTGGAGATGTTCGTGGCATGGTTCAGGCGGCATACCATGCGGGTCAGGCTTGGGAAAGCGACCATGGTCCCCGATGATTTCCGAAGTGCGGATACCATTGGCTTTTCGGCAAGCCTCGATGGTCTTAGAAAGCACTTCCTTGACATCACGCGGGTTCTTGATACGACGGATATCGATTTCCGGTGTCATGGCATCCGTGGAGCAGAGATGGATGCTGCCGACACGGCAAAGACGCTCATAGAAGTTCTGCTTGAACGCGATGTCCCGGAACTCTCCCCACTCCCTCGTATCCACCTTTTTCTTTTCCGCATCCTTCGCAGCCTGCAGCAGCCTGCAGCAGAGTCAGCGACTCGGCGACTTTAGCTTCAAGGTCTGCCATGTAGGATTCCATATAAGCCCAGTCGGGGTCACCGTCAGGGGTGGAGGGGAGTTTTACAAACAGATTTGCAGCAATATCCCTCCGAAACTTGTTTCCGTAATCAAATCCAACTGCTAACGCGCGTTCCCGAAAAGCTGTCACAAAATACTGTAGACTTTCCTGTGTCCAAGCATTTTGATACTTGCCAACAGGGTATAATCCCTGTACATGAGGATACCCAACAAACGGACTTTTCTGATAGAAGATGGTGTTTGCGTCCACGGTATCACTGAAAGTAATCATGTTACCGTTTTCTGTAGGGCTAAATGTACTCGTTCCACCAATTCCATTATCATACGCAGAGTTTACAACAACATTGGTGCCTCCTCCGTCCAGTAATTCAGCGTTCGTACATTTGTATGCCTTGGTTGGATGAATATCGAACAAATCCCCTACCCGGAACTCCTTCCACCCGGAAGTATCAATCTTCCCCATTATTGTCCTCTCCCTTCTCTACCAGAATGTTTGTGCCTTCCTCCGTGCCGGTAACAGTCGAACCGTAGAGCACCTTCTGCAGCAGTTTGTCCCCGAACTCCTTGGCGTTGATGCCACGCTTGTACATCTCGTAGTCCATCACCGTTTTGATGAAATCTTCCTCGTACAATTCAAAAGGCTTCTCCGGCATCTGATAGGACAGGTGTTCAGCCGGATTGATAAGCTGGCGAGTGTTGTAGCGGTCATCGTTGTCATCCTGAATTGCCTTGACCCAGTAATCTTCCAGCGCAGGCCACTTATCATGTACATCCTGGCGACCCTTGTTCTTGACTGTCTCCAGACCGTCATCAGCTACATAGTAACCCTTGATGTTGCGCCCATTCTGAGGCTTGCCAGTCTCGAAGATGAAGATAGAAGTAGTAACGCCCAGACCGAAGAAAAGGTTCTCAGGCAGCTTGATGATAGTAGTCAGAGTATGCCGTTCCAGCAAGGCTTTCAGCTTGGATTCCTTCTCCATCTTCTTATCCGGGAGAATGAAGGCACACTTTGTACCTGCAGGGACGCTGTCCAACACATTGCCAACGATTGTTGCACAACCATACCGTCTCTCGTAGGGCGGGTTCATCAGGACCTTGGTGATTTTCTGTTTCCGAATCCATTCAGTCGCCTCAGCCGAAGTGGCATCCATCTGCACAAGGTTGGTCTTTCCATCCTTGTGAATCATCATGTTTGCGCATGCCAGAGCGTAGACTTTCCGGTACATCTCGATACCAAACAACTGCTCAGACTTGATTTGCTTTGCCTTGCTGGTGTTGCTGCCGCCAGCCTCACGAATCATATTGCACATGCTCTTTACGAGGAAGGTGCCGGAACCACAGGTGGCATCCAGAACCCGGTCATTCATATTCACATCAATGAGTCGGTACATAAAGGATGCAATATGGTCAGGGGTAAACACCTGTCCTGCCTGAGCCTTACCACGGTAGCGGTTAAACTCGTTGAAGAAAATAGCCATGACATCTTCGCCATTCCAGTTATCGGAATTGACGAGGTCGGCAATCTGGCAGACATTGTCGATGAAATCGTTGATAGCTTCCTGATTCTCCGTAATAGACATACGGACAGAGGCATACTCCTCCAAGAGCACATCCAGCTTGCTATTCTGCTTCTTATCATCTTCCAGAGCCTTAGACAGGGCACTGTAAATCCAGTTATGGAAGGTGCTGTAATCCATGTCTTTCAGTTTTTGAAGACCGTTCTGAGGGTTGTAACGCTGGGCGACAAGGGCGCAAGCCGTGAAAATCATCCGGTCCTGCAAGTCCGTCATGCCGAACTTGAAATGCAGACTGTTGTTGATTTTCTGCGTGATTTCGAAGATGTAGTTGCTGTCGAGTTTCTGGCTCGTACACAGACGGATATAGTAGTTCTTATCCTCTAAGCGCTTGGACGCATCAGACAGCTCGATTTTGCTCTTGAACACGCGGATTGCACTGCCGCTATAAAGAATACCGATGGTCTTGGAGTATTTCTTGGCAACTACATCGATGTTCTTGAACAGTTCCTTGACATGTTTTTCCTTGGAAACGCCTTCTGCTTCTGATTTCGTCTCCAGAATGATGGCGGGTTTGCTGGCGTCATCCGGCAGATACCAGCCATCCGGTTTATCATTACATCCACGGAATCCCAGCTGGTTGAAGGTGGTGATTTGCCCTGTTCCCTGTTGCACTCCATCTTCGGTCTTATCGAAGCCAAGAACCAGCTTGGCGCTGTCACGAACCTCATCCTCTGTACGCATTCCCTTGCTCATAGTATCCTCCAAAAAACAAAACCTCCGATGCCGTAACATCGGAGGTGTAAAAATCAATTATTTATCGTTAAGAATATCCAGCAACTCATCGAGGATGCCGATATAGTTGTCGTCATTGATATACTGGATGGTGTTAATCATGGCCGTTTTCAGTGCATTGATAGGTTCTCCGCGCATCGAGCCGGAAGTATCGACAACGAACAAAGCTATTTCTTAGTCTGTGCGGGTGTATCCGTGGTCAGCTAACCATTTATGTACTTCATTCGTGACGTCCAATGTATCGATGGAATAGCTGTTAACTCCCAGTTTGCCATTGGAAAGATTCATGCCGATATTATAAATGAGCTTGTGGCCTTTCATTTTGCCGATGGTCGTTGTGCTTCCTGCGGCGAATGTTTTGACTCCGACGCCGAGTTCCGAGTTATTCTCGTAGTCCAGCTCTTTGTAAGTAAAATTGTCTTGTACAAGAATCAGTTTTTTGAAAATCTGATGACTCTGCAAGATGCCATTATAAATGGAAAGGCAGTTTTGCCAATCGGCTTCAAAATCAATCCAGTTCCCGAATGTGGAAGCTGTCAATGGAGCATTAGGACTCTGGTTGATAGCTGCTGCCTCTTGAAGCAGCAGTTTCTTAGGTGTTTTGTATTCCGCTACCGGATAGTTAATTTCACCCTTGCACAGTATTTTCGCAAATGCTTTGACGGCAAGCTTACCAAAGATAACGCATAAACATCCGCAGAAACCAAAAAATGCGCCAAGCAGATAGAATACAAGTGTTGCTGTATGGATGCTTTCGGGGTCGTATCTCTGCGCTGATGCCTCCGAAATAACAAGGCCAATTGGAATCAGCAGCAAGATAATGCCGAAAATTATAAAGGCGATTCCCATTGTTACCCACATCCGACCCGTACCTGCCGGGGTCGCATATTTCAGTGCTCTTTTCCGTTCTTTCTCAGACGGAATCATCTTATCCTTTTTGGCTGCCATGATTTCCTCCTCCTTTTAATCGTGAAATCTGTTGTTGATTTTCTGAATCAGCCAAAGCTGAGCTGCTCTGAGTCAGTCGAAAAGAAAGCCGCCTTTTTCTTTGCCTGCTCTTTTGCACTCTTACTTATCGGTTTCTTCGTGCCGTCCAGATGATGCTTGCTCTTGTACGAATAGCCTTTCCAGGCAGCCTGATAGGAAAGGTAGCCATATCCGTTAGCATTGTCCAGGACCTTATCAGTTGCGGCCTCGACCACAACATAACGGGGCTGGTTGGGCTTTGAGAGTTCATCGCTTTTCACGACACGATAGCTCTTCTTCTCATCTGCGCCGTACTTGGAAAACGGTAATGCGGATTCCTTTTTGGGCTTGGATTTTGCCTTGGCGCTTTCGATGCTTCCCTCAACGGAATCCACCAGTTCAGAGTCAAAGAACGCCTCATCAAGCGGTACATTGGAGCTGTTCTGCTTCTTTGCTTCTTCAATTTTCTGATACATGGCATCTTCGACACGGCGCATCTTCCAGACCTTGATGAGGACCTTTTCCGGGAACATGATGGTCAGTCCCTTTTCGGCCAGCATCTTTCGGACAGCGGGAGCAGCGAAAGACTTATACTTTGCATACGGTCCTTCCTTGTACTGTTCGATTTCATGGCTTACCTGCGTCATGTATTCCTCAAACGCCTTGTTCTGGTCGAGCCAGAATTCGACTTCGGAATAAGGAGAATCATGGTCCACGATTTTCTGGAGTTCACAACTCTTTGCATAAGCAAGGCAAGCATCTTTTACATCGGCAAAGCCCATCCCGAAATTATCGTTCAGGGTGTTTCGACGTGCTCCGTCCATCACAAAATAGCGGCTTCCTTGCTTGATGATGGCAATACCGTCGCCGGAAGTGATAGTGGTGGGCTCTTCCGCATATCCGTCGTCAGTCCATCGGTCGATAATCGATGCCGTATCCTGTACAAAGCCTTTTCGGCAGGTGTAATAATCCGCGCCGCTGTAAGCTCGTTTCGTGATGCACTTGGTAATTGCGTCAATCAGAGCGTCCTTATCCTTGATTTTTACGCTGTACATCAGGTTACTTTTCACGTTCCAGACAACGCCATATGGAAGCCCCAGCGCAATCATAGAACACGCACACTGCAGAAAATGCTTGTGTGCCAGACTGCTGATGAACTTGATGCAGTAGACGGTATTATTCTTTACGACATCCGCAAGGCCCGAGGTATAAATTACTTTATGGTCCTTAGTATGAATGTCGATATCGCCACGTGCCTGAACATATTCATCGGGAGTGAACACGGTTCCAAGCCGCATACTGAGCGACATTTTGGCTTTTGCGTTCACAAAAGGAGGCTTGACCTGTTTTACATACCTGCACTGATTCGTTTCGAGTGCTGTGAGCAGTAGAACCTTATCCTCGACCGTTGCACCCTTCTTGATTTTCAAATACTGCATGTCTTTATGCAGGTCCATGTAATACGCAAGTGCGTCATCTATATCGTAGGAATTAAAGAATCCTGCCTGCATGTAGATGCTGATGCAGGGAGACAAATCAATCATTGCATCTGCCGTCTGGATATCAATGGTCGTGGTATCATTACGTTCAATCGGTGTGACTTCCAACAGCTTATAGCAGGCATCTACATCCTCGATGAATTTATGGTCAAACATTTCAGAGAATGCGAACGGATGCGGAAATCCGCGAAGAGTTTCAGTTGGGGTCATCAGAGATTTATCGCTCAACGGATGGTCTGAGTTTACGAAAATGATTCGCTGCTTTCCTCGGCTTGCTGCGACACAAAACAGATTCCGAAGAATCTCATATCGTGCCATCGGTTTGTTTGTGCGAGACGACCAGTATTCTTCCGTGAAATCAAACACAACGCAGATAGGCCGCTCCATACCTTTGCTGCCGTCAAAAGTCGTGAAGATACCAACATCCGAGGAGGGTGCTACTGCTTTATTCCCGTCATTGTCTGCGATACTTGCATAGACATGATGCTTGTCATAGAGGTTCCCCGGTCGATTCTCCAAGTCGTTGAGCACCTTCGTCATGGCTCCAATTCGAGCACCCAGGCAAAGGACATTTTTGGGGTTCTGCTTATTCAGGAACTCTGTTACTTCATCGACCGACATCTGTTCCACGATACAGGAGCTATTTACGCCGTTGATGGTCTTGCCCCAGATGTTGCCGAGTCGTTCTGCCAAGTCATGAGAAATACGGAAGCATTTCGTGAAAACCACCTGTTCATGGCGGCCGAGAAAATCCTGCATGAACTCCCAGACATCCAGCGCTGTATCATCGTAGATTTTCTGCTTCATATCGCCCACTGCGACGATTTGAAGGCCCGGATTCTTAGAGCGGATATATTTGAGCAGTTCTGCAATCTCGTCATTGATATCCTGATACTCGTCAATGATAAGAGTATCAATCGGCGGAATCGGAATTTTCTTTTCCAATACCATGGCAAGCTGTTCGCCCTGTCCGCAATTCCGGATTCCCTTTTTGTTCAGCAGCAGGCTTGCAAATCCATGATAGTTCTGAACCAGGACATTGCCATTCTTGATTTTGTCTTTGGCATCAAGTTTGAGTAATCGGTTGTAGGTCAAGTACAAAATACGCCGTTCTGGTGGATATGCATCGCAGAGTACGTTGATAGTCGATGTTTTTCCGCTGCCGATGCAGGCGTCACACAATACGTTTTTGCCCGACAATGCCAAATGTACGAATTCCTGCTGTTCGCTTGACAAGTCGTTCAGTGTCATAGCCAAATTCTCCTTAACAAACAAAAATGCCCCGGCAGCATCCAATTCAGAAGCCGCCAGGGCACAATTCTTATCTTATTAGGGTTATTATATCTGATTCGCACAGATGTGCAAGCTTTATTTTACTATGTTTCATCTTGCTTCTGGGCAAAAAAGAACGCCCACCAGCAATTTACAGCTTCCAAATCTCGACATTTACATTCCAGGCTTTAGCCGCATCGCTGATGATGTCCAGAACCGTGTTCCAATCGCCTCCGGCAAGGCCACAGCCTAAGCCATATGGCAGCCGGATAGTTACGTCCTGATTCTTTTGAGCGCAGTCTCTAAAAAACGAGAACAGCGCAGCCGCCAGTGCAGCATAATTCGTCTGCCTTTTACCTCGGCCATAGCCATTTTGTCCGAACAGATTCACGACATACAGCTTCGGTTCTACCAGAACCTCCTGGTAAGTACCGAGCTTGTTGCCGTTGTTTCCATAGCAAAACTCCAGATAGCGCTGATATACCACCGGCCATTGGATGCAAATTTGCATGGCAAGTCCAGCTCCCATCACGCCTTTGCAATTTACTTGTTGGCAAATGTAAGTTGGCTTACTCGCAGAAAGTCGTGAAAAAATATTGCCGTCGATAAATTTAATACTCATGTCATTTTCCCTTCCTGTCAAACTTCGAGGTGTTACCCGGATAAACAGCATAGTCCGTGCGATAATCAACGCTATCGTCTCGGTATACGAGCTCTACATTCGACATGCTGGTATAGAAAACCTTGTCTCGGTAACGGCTATCACTGATTTCAAATTTGATGTTTTGCCCGTTGTCCACGATTTCGTAGCTTACAAGAGCAGATACAGTCCAGATGTTATCATAGCGAAAATGAATGTAATTGTATTCCGGTTCCGTATCAGCGCTTTCCGGTGTAGCCAGCATCTGACTCGGAATGTCTTCGAGTTCAGACATTGTGGTACTTGTCACAGTGCTGATTGCTTCTTTGCAGCCAGCCAAAGGCATAGCCAGGCAGCATAATGCCAAAGCAGTTCCAATAAATTTTTTCATAGTTATTCCTCTGTCTGATTTTTATTGTACGCAGTTCGCACAAAAGAAAAAGCTACCCAACAGCTATACGGCTACTGAGTAGCTCAATATAAACCCTATTTTGTGTGGGTATTTATTATTTTTGGTGGGATTCCTTACGGAAATAGCTGGTCTACTAATTTATGCAAAAACAATCCCTTCGTTTTTGGCAACAAACTTACATTTACCAGATGAATACGAGTTGCCATTTGTGTCGTAATATCCATCCGCTTTACCGTTGTGTGAGCCGCTGGTTCCTTGCATCACATGAGTTTGCTTGCCAACAAGAAACACGCAGCCGGGGAAGCTACGCTTCGGATTTCGATATTCTGGATGATGCTCCTTTACCTTGAGTTTGCAAACATCATTAGGTTGGCGTTGACGGAACTCTTCCAAACTGTCGGTGGTCTGTTTAATGGCTTTATGCCGATTTGTAGCAACTGACTTGCCATTGAGCGTGTACACGCGGCCCATATTTTCTTTGTGCAGTGCTCTTCTATCATGACGGCGGAACTGCTTTAATTCGTATGGCACATGGTTGTTTATATTGTTATCGCAAGCATCATTCGGTAAAACGGAACCAGCAATACAATAAGCATCAAGCCAGTGGTCTTTACTAACGCCGTGCGCTGCACGATAGTCGTAGGTACTTTTGCCATTGGTCGCAAAGAAATGTTTCGGGAAAAGAGAACTCAACTCTTTCGTCAGTGCCGGTATGATTTGATTCAATACACTTAGCGCACCGTATCTTTTATTGAGCCCTGTTTTCTTTTTGGCGAGTTTCTCTTGCCATGAGGTATCCTTATGTACAAGGTCGTGATGCTGTGCACATAAGCCAACGATGTTGCCAATGGTATTGCTGCCATTTTTATGTTGAGGCACCACATGGTGGTAATGGTCAATCGTGTTTTTGCAAAACAGGCAATGGTGCTCCTGCATTTCAGAGACAGCTTCTTCAAGACTTGCTTTTTGATAGAGCGGGCCTTGTTGATATTGCCATTTCTGAACATTAGGGTTATCCAGCCGCATAAACGCAAATTTGTTGATTTCAAGTACAACATCACTGATAGGAAGAAATTTCTGAATTTTCTTCACCAAGTTAATGTGTGTCTGCAGCAACTGATTTGCGGTAGGTGTAAGCCAGCCTTCTGGTCTTGTGCGATTGCTAAACTTTGCTTCTTTGTTCTTGATGCCGATGCAAAGGACTTCTTTCTCGCAACCCGGAAGATGGCGTTTGATGACACCAATCTCATTTGCACGTTTGCTAACACTGCCATTTTGAGCAGTGGCTTGCTTTACGCACTTTTTAGAAATGGTGCCATTTGCTTTGGCTCTCCGTTGACGGTGGCATCGTCTGCCGTTGGTGCGTCTTGCACGACGAGCTTTTTTGCGTCCTTGCATCAGTTTCGGAATTTCCTTGTTACGGGTTTCTAAATGCGCAGTAAAGACTGCTGTGCCGTCCGTTTTAACAACAGCAACACCGATATTGATTCTACCGGGGTCAATGCCTAAGTAGAGAGGCTGCACCAAATTATCTGTCTCATACAGTAACTGAATGGTAAATGGGTTTGTTCTAACGACTCGCGCCTTTTGCTCTTTAAGCAGATGACGCACATGTCCACCGCGAGTCGTAGGCATCAAAGGTTTACCGTCTTTGTTAAGCACATATACAGTGGACATATACGTCACCTCCTTTACGATAAGTCTCTCCTGCCGAAGCAGGAGGTTGTGTTTCCCTTGGCTGGGTGTTTGCTACGAGTGGCATTGCGCGAGGCAATATCACTCTTGCGGAGCTATCAACTGGGAAAATCGACAGGCGCAACAAACATCCAAATGCCTGTGATACATACAAAATCAAGTGATTTTATTCAAACCACCAAATTTCGTAAATACCCTTTGTGTTTGATATCTGTCGTACAAATCTGATTGTACGAGCCTCGCACATCAGGTCAAGCCATGTCGGCAGCTACGCATCCTGGCACCTACGGTTTCTGCGGGCAAAAGGATGCAGCTACGCAAACAAAAAAGACCCCGCCCGCATTTTACTGCGAGCAGGGTTTGCTTTTGCACTGTTGTGTTTAGCCTTCAAGGTCGAAGGCGTAGCTGCCCTCTTTCATTGCAACAAGGCCCTTAAACGTCTGGCACTCGGCGTCGTCCAGGAATGCCTTGATGGTCAGGCTGGTATCCTCGTTATCCAGCCATTCGGGACGCATACGGACAACGAGGTCGTGCAGCTCTCCAACGACATAGGCCATCAGGTCATGGTCGCCCAGGGCCTCACCGATTGCCTTATCATCGTATTCAACGGGAAAGCTGATGGAAGCGGCAAGACCGTCAAGTTCGTCATCGTCTTTGGGACGGATTACAGTGGCTTCAAGTTTCAAAAATTGGTGACCACGATGTCGCACGCATCCAGCAAATCGAGACACTCCCGATTGCGGAAATCGCCGTTGCCTTCCAGCGGAGCCTTGACTCCGACTTCCACATTGTTGTCATCCCCGCCCTCGTACTCCATCTTGTAGGTTGGCTCTGTACGGTCATAATGTGTGGAAATCAGCTTCTTTAAGCCAAGTTCTGCAAAGTTCAGGTGAAAATACCGCCAGAAAGCGGACCATGTCGGGTCGTCACAGTTGCAGAATACAACCTTGCCTGCGAAATGCTTCTTGTAGTGCCGCAATTCCTCTGCGACATCCTCGATTCTGGTGTAGAACTCATCATTCTTCGCGTCCTTCGCCTTATGAAGGTTATCGTTCTTTGCCATGTCTATATCTCCCAATAAAAAATCCAGCACCGAATTACTCAGCACTGGATGTATTTTCCGTATTACAATGACCGCATGATGTTTTCTTGTTTTCTACAAGACTTTGGGTTATCGCAAAGCATTCGTTTCCGCAATCACATTGACATTTCCATCGAGCATGACCGTTTTGGCTTCCTGCTCTCTCAATGACCTTTAGCTTACCAAAGTGCATATTAGCTAAATCGTAAGTTCTTCCTTTTTTGACGAACTTATCGCGTGATGGATTTGCTTTCAAAAAGGCATCTGCTTCCTCTTCTGTCATGCTTTCGTATTCATTGGCAAATAACCAATGATATCCTCCGGCAACTGTACGTAGCTTGTTGCAGCAGTTCAAGATAGGCGAACCGCCGCTAATCCCGTATTTAAGAGAAGCCTCTTTTGCTGTAGAAAATCTCTCTTTTGTTTCAACGCAAATCACACTCTTGAAGTGTTTTTGTTTATAGCATTCAGGGCAGTCATGCCCGTATACTCTATCGGCTATTATCATCTTGTAGGAATGACCGTTTTTGCATTTCCACCAGCATTTTTCTGCAGACCCGGATGAGAAATATTCGGGCTTCAAATTCTTGTTTTTTTCGTAATCCCATTCAGCAACAATTTCAGGATGTTCTGTAGCAAGGTTGTTCTTTTCGTTCCGTCTTCTTTTGCCTGTTGTACAAACAGGACATGTTGCGTTTTCTTTTGCTCTGCCATTGATGGGTGCTTCCCATTTATGCCCGCACTTAGAGCAAATCCAATGAACCATTTCTGAGCTAGATGATGACACCATCATCGGGTCAATGCCTACATTCAGTTCGTAGTCCCATTCTTTCAGGAGTTCCGGATGCCGTCCGCCCATACTTCGTTCAGCTTTGTAATCTTTGTATTGACGATAGATGTCTTTTGAATCCTTTTGTGTATCAATGTTAGGTTCAGAAACACCAAGCATCTCTAAGCATTGGCGAATTGCTGCGTCGAGCGTTGCGTGCCCTCTATTGTTTTCTCTGATGATATTCTCGCTATTACGGATTTCCTGAAGCCCATGCTCGCGAATACGAATTATCCGAATTCCATTCTGCTTGCATTTTTCGGACTTTTCTTCGTCATTTTTCACTCTTTTCTCATCAGAATGGTATCGAACACCATCGTATTCTACTGCAGTGCGAATGGAGGGGATGTAAATGTCCAGCTCTTTTCCAATAACTTTCTTGTTTCCAATAACAGCCTCTGAAAAATACTTTTTTGCATAATACGCTACTGCTTGTTCTTGGAACGAGGTCTGTCCTTTATCGATAGTGCTGCATATCGGGCAACTCTTGATACGCTGGATGTAATGATATACGCTTGCCTGCCATTCCGTGCCACAAGCAGAGCATTTCCACCATACAACAATATTGCTTCCTTGTGTCAGCATACTGACATCTACGTCCTTGTTTTTTGCAAAGTTATAGTCTTGCATAGCTTCTGCATTATCTACAAGCATTTTCGAAGCTTCGGTAATGTGTTTGCAACAACCGCAAGACTTCACTTTTCCCCGCAGCAAAGAAGAGCGATAAGCAACAAACTCTTTTCCGCAGCTACACATACAGTTATAACGAATGTTTCTATGCCCCGTGCTTCCAATCGCATCTTCTGCCAAAGAAATAACTTTGATACCGTTGTGTTCTTCGCCAACCAAATCCTGGTATGTACGTTTACGGTCTTTACCTCGGCAGTCTTTACACTTTAACCCTTTCAAGAGCGCGTCGATACCAATTATCATTGTGTTTCCGCAGCAGTTACATTTCACCAAATAGGTATCTGCTTTTGAATTAGAGCCGGGGATAGTTTCGAGAACTGTTAAATCTCCGTATGTTTTGCCTGTTCTATTTATTTTCGCCGCCATATTGAATTTCCCTCTTTAATAAAAAATCCTATGCAGAATCTCTCTGCATAGGATGCCTTTTTACTTATTTGAATAAGGCTGTTTATTTCTTCTGTCTGAATCTATTATGTCACGGGCTGGTCCCCACAAAAAAATGAGCGTTAAATGTGCGGAAACGCACAAAAAACGCACGCACACATTTTTTGAATGCATGCGTGCGTTTATGATAGCTTTTATTTAATGAAATGAGAGAATATATATAGTGGCACTTCAGAGTAGGGCATTCTGCTTTCCCCTGTACCCTGTCGTTGATGGATGCTTTTCATTTGCGCCCGCACTTGGTGCAGACCCAGTAAACAGCATTTGTGCCGGAAGCTGTTACCTGCATCGGGTCGATGCGGGTGTTGAGCTTACGGTTCCAGTTGTCGCGCAGTTCCGGATGAAATTTAGAAAACACAAAAAGAAGCCGCAGAAACCTATCCTCTGCGGCTACACTTGTTTATCTTATATTTCCCATCATATTCAATTCGCACGGATGCACAAGGCAAAATTGTGGCAAAACCGTAGCAAAACAGTGGCAAAGACAAGGTACATGGAACTTGTTCCGTTGCTGAACAGGAAATGCCAAAAATCAACTGCTTTGCCCAAATATATCATCTCGTGTATTTTCTTGTCATTTATTGTAAATTCATGCTTGCTTTTTGGCGTGAGATGTGCTATTATAATTACAGAAGATGACAGCATTGTACAGCTAATGACATATTTGAAAGGAGTACACCATGATTTCTGTTAACCTCGCCACGCCCGTGATTTTCTATAAGCAGCTGCCCGGCATCGCTAAGAAGCTGGATGTGGATGCTGATTTTTTGAAAGGCTTTCTCACCAACGCCAGGTGTTATGTCGAGGATGCCGGAAAAGGTGAAGTGCTTGAGCTGGACAACTCGGCCGACACGATAACGAAAGTTGTCGCAGCCCATAAGAAGCGTTTCTATGGCGCGGAAGCCATTGTGGAATTCGCCAAGAGCAAAGGCGTGGATATTCCTGCACTGAACCATTTTGAACTTGGTGCAGATATCTCTGCCCATGCAACGGAAGACCAAGTTGCCAACATCACTGCATTGGCCGCACGAGTCGAGCGCCTCAATAATCGGTACAAGAGTCTTGCCCGGCTTGAAGCCCCGGACGTCATCCTGATGAACGAAGCAAGGATGGTGCGTGACGCAGTAGAGCAGCTGGAAGATAACAGCGGTACATATTCCCCGGCTCTTGACCAGAACGGGGTTGCCTATCAATCCTTGAAGGATATTGGGTATTCTCTTGTCACCGGTTGGGACAAGTCGGTACTTAAAAAGAACAGCAATAAGGATACGGAGGCCACCTTTCCCAAAGAGCCCGACTTTCAAAGGCTGGCATCGCTGGTTAAAAAAGCCATCGGAACCCGAACACAGGGTAAGTTTGCGTTTCAGGCAGGACTGACTCGTGGGTATATCAGCAGCCTCGTGAATGGCAACGCAAAAGCTCAGCCGACCGAAAATACCATCAAGAAAATTGCAAGCGCAACGGATGCTGTCACGGAGAACGAGCTTCGTATCGCCTGCGGGTATGAGCCCTTGCCTGACGACGGGAAAGACAAGCTCTCTATGCAGCGTGCAAGCATGTCCGATGACGCATGGCAGAAAGACAATGTGGATGCATTCCTCTCTTTTCTGAATGAAACGATTCCAATGTCCACTCCTCTTTCGTCCACTGAAATTCTTCAAGCTCTTTTCAAGGAAAAATACGGTGACAAGAACGACCAGATTCTGCTGGAAAAGGTCTCTGCCCCCGGCACCTATCGTGCGGAAGGTACGGCTGCTAATGTCATTCTACCTATTCGTCTTTGTTGGTTCAGCTTCAAGCGGATGCTGATGCAGACCCTCTATGTGGGACTTATCGGGCATTACAGCAAAAACGATGAGCTGTACATTACCGGATACATTTCTTCTGTGAAAGAGCTGCATGACGCGGTTCCGACGCTGCGAGGCGGCATTGATGCGGCCTATGACGCGAGTCTGCCGGAGGGAATCGACATCATGAAGTTTCCGGTATTTTACACGGCTTCCAATGTTCAGGAAGCATACAAGCGGGTCCAGCAGAAAATCGTCTCCAAAATTGACGATTACTTTGCCAGCGAAGTGAAGGTTCGCGTTTCCGGCATCGGCTTTTATACCGATACCCTCTCGGATGAAAAGCTTGTGGAATTTATGCGCCTTCATAAAGCAGCGCTGACCGCTCCTTCTGCTCCTATCGAACTCCGGGACATCTATGAAAACGTTGTTGAACGTCACGGCCGCCCTGAGGATTTCCTTGTGGAAGACAGCGACTTTGACTGTAAGGCTTCCGTTATCGCCTATGCGATGAACAATGAGACGATTCTCTGTGCAGGGCAGGACATCTTTGACGGGATGCTGGGCAGCAAAGAAACCGATGCAGAAAATTGCTCTTGCGTTTCTGTCTCTGACAAAGAGTTTGCCCGTCTGCATTCCAAGTTTGGCCTCAAGAAAGAGGACGTTCTGGAAACTATCAAGGCATACGCGCAGGAGCTCGGTCTGGAGTACGGCCCCGTCAACTACTTCATGATGTGTGACCCGAAATACGCAAATGACCTGGGCGAAATCGTGCAATGAATCATTCTGAATGCGGCAAGATGATTTGCTGCCCTATCGGTTGATACAAACAAAAAAATAAGGCTGCTACCCATTACTGGGCGGCAGCCTTTTGCGTTTGAACAAAAGAAAACGAGAACGCCGTCGGCAACGGAGTCCTCGCAAAAGATAGTTCTTTTTGATTACGTTTCTAATTATATGGGACTCGCAAGCCATTGCAAGTATTATTTGCCAGCTTGCTTTTTCAATTTATCCCTCGTTTCCATCAGAATAGTTCCAAGCCGGTTTTGACCTGGGATGTTCTGGCATTTCGGGCAATGGCAGTTGCCCCAATAGTTGTCATGCCAGCTGGTGGTATCTTCCTCGATGGGCAGCGTACCCGTTTCGAGAAGACGCTGCTTGAGGTCTTCATTCTGTTCGAATTTAGCCATCACCACGCGGCGCATTACATCGTCCCGAGTTTTGTCCCAGTTTGTGGGGATAGCCACATTGCGGCCAAAGCGCTTGGCAGAAGCCGGTGGCATGTCCGCAAACTGTCTGCGCTCTTCCAGTGGGACCTTGTGACTCTGAAACGCTGCTTCAGCGTTCTTGTAACGAATCCCATTCATCACAAATTCGCAAGGATAATAGTTGCTCATGAACCAACTACGGTGGTTCTCTTTCTTAACTCGAATCATGCAAACTCTCCTAATTTCTAACTCAGGCGGCGCTTTTATCGCTGCCGTTCTTTTTCTCTGCCGCTGCACTCAAAAGACCATCAAACAGCTCAACAGCCGTAGACACAAACAGCTGGTTCTGAATCGAGATTTTTCCTTGCTCCGGAGTCTGCCCTTTCATGTATGCAGCGGCACTATAAATTGCTGCCAAAACCTTGTGCTTCATCAAAGCAGATTCTTTGATATCCTCATTATCAGCAGTAAGGTAGTTGGCAAGGTTATAGGCCCGTCCAAGCATCAGCTCATCGTACAGCGGAGCATTGTGCTGGACCATGGTAGTGTAAACAGCAGGTTGTTCTCCGAAAGTGCTGAATCGGATGCCTCGGAATCCAGAATTCAGCTCATACAAAAGCGCGAGGCGTTCGGTCAGAAATACTGCCGTCTCAGCAGTCTTCTTTGCCGTTTTATCAGATAACGGAGCGGCATTGTTCTGCTGTGCCGCGTGCAGAATTTTTTTGGCTAAAAGCCGTTTCGCATATTCCTGCACATCGTGGTCAAGCTCATAGTAAATATGGCTTGCCGTCTTGTTTGTACGCATCTTGTTACCTCCTGGTTCTTGCCGCCTTCTGTTGTTCGACCCACGCTTCGGCTTCCTCTACTGTGGCATACACTGCCGTCTCACCGCGCCGGGCAATCTGCTTTCGGGCATTCTGAGCTGCCTGCTCACTCTTGTAAATCTCATAGCCAATGTAGGACCCATCCCATCGGGCAAGGCAGCAATAATATTCGTGGCTCTTAGCGGGAGCTGTCGGGACAAAGGGAGAAGGTACTGCGGGTGTTGCCTGAGTCGGCTGTGCGGCAGGAATCGGTGTTCCAGTCTTTCTGGCAATTAGATTCTGCTTTTCTGCCATCCAGGCATCAGCTTCCTTCGTATAATAGAAGTACTTTGCTTCGCAAGTATTGAACAGTGAATAATACAGATTCAACATTTCTTTTTCACTGTTGCAGACCTTCTTGCGAGCCAAATTGTAGCTTGCATCGTAGTAGCAGCAGATGAAAGCATCCCCACGCGGTGCTTTCTTCGTCTCATCTTCCTTGTAGTCTGGATACAGCTTGGCGAGGTCTTCTGCCGTATTCTTTTCCGGGTCCAGCGTGGATGCGTCGAACCCATTCGGAAGTTTCCAGTCATGAGAACTGATGATGTCCAAAAAGCTGCTTGCATAGCGCAATGTCCAGCGCCCAACATGGACGAACCCAAAACTTTCAAGACACCGAATCTGTTTCGGGGTAGCCATTCCGCTGGCTCTGCGAGCAATGAGTCGTTTGAGAATTGCAGCGGCAAGGCCCTGAGATTTGATGGCATCCCCTTTTACGCCGTAGCACGAAATACTATCGATGATGTCATCGGAAGGCTCCTGCCTCTCACTCTCAAACATCGGCTGATAATCGTTGAGTTCCGGCGCTTCGATGCTGAAAATGTACTGCAGCGGGTCAACCAATCCTCTCGGCTTTTGACGCTGTGCCTTGAGCTGGCGCTGAATCGTATCCTGCTTTTCGAGTTCACACAGTGCTTTCCGCTTTTCCTCGTCCAGCTCAGTCTGTGCTTCCTCGATTGCCTCAATCAGCCCCAATTCGGGACTCCCGAAATTCTCCTGGCTATTCGAACCGGTGAGTGCCGCATCCGCCAGCATATCGGTGGTCTTTTGTGCCACTTCCGGGTCTTCACAGAAAATATCAGCAGGATGGCAAAGACTATGTTTCTTTGTCAGCCACAGGAAATCCAGCACGAGAAGATTCTTTTTCCCTTCACATAGGCGTGTTCCGCGTCCCACAATCTGCGCATACAGGCTACGGCTCTTGGTAGGACGCAAGCAGATGATACAGTCAACGGTCGGGCAATCCCAGCCTTCCGTCAGGAGCATCGCGTTCGTCAGCGCCTTGTACTCGCCATTGTCAAACCCTTTCAGAACGTCCTTCCGGTCCGCAGATGCGCCATTGACTTCTGCGGTCTTGAAGTTTCGCTTATTGAGGATATTACACAGTCTTTTGCTGATTCGTACCAGAGGCGTAAAGATGACAGTCTTTCGGTTCTGGCATTCTCGCACAATGGCATCCGCAATCGTGTCCAGATACAGGTCAAGAACATTGCCGAGGTCCTGAGCACTGAAATCACCGGCATTGATATGAACCTTGCTGATGTCTACCTCGACCGGAATTGTCTTCGTGTTAATTTTGCAGAGATATCCTTCCCGAATTGCATCCGGGAGCTTATATTCAAATGCAAGACTATCAAAGATATCAGATAGGGATTTCATGTCGCTTCGGTCGGGTGTTGCGGTCACGCCCAACACTTTGGCATCGATGAAATGCTCGAGAATTCCCTTGTAAGTTTTGGCTGCCGTGTGATGCGCTTCATCAATGATGATAGTCCCGAAATAATCACGCGGATACTTCATTAACCGATTCTGCTTAGAGAGAGTCTGAACACTGGCAACCACGACCATCTTATCGGAATCGAGCGCCGAGCTTTGCGCTTTCTCTAACGCGGTCTCTAGCCCCGTCACCATCTTGAGCTTGTCGCTTGCCTGCTGTAAAAGCTCTTCCCGGTGCGCAAGAACAAAAACGTGTTCACCCTTTGCCACCTGGTCGTTCACGATGCTTGCAAACACAATAGTTTTGCCGGTTCCGGTCGGCATCACAACCAGCGTTTTCTTATTCCCGGCATCCCACTCTCTATGAATCGCCGCAGCAGCTTTCTGCTGATATGGCCGTGGGTCAATCTTCTTTGTTGTAATCATATTTCACCCAAAAAACAAGCAGGCCCGAAATGAGCCTGCCTTACTTTTTCTCAATTTAGTTCATTGCCCGCTGCATCACAAATATAATGCCGGTTGCCAAAACCATAACGCCAATGTCTCTGACAACGGTTCTGACCCGTTTATCATTGGTAATGTCCTGATTCCATTCAAATCCCCAACCAATCATAGCGACACCAACCACAATCAAAATAACACCAACAATCGTTAAGCTTTCTTCTGATAAACCGTACATAGTGCATTTCCTTTCCGCAAACAAAAAGTCCCGCACAAACAACTCATGCGGGACAACGATAAGATATATTTTTGGTTTATATTTTTCATTGTACGTAATTCGCACAGATTGACAATAGAAAATTACAAAAAAATTCCCGCATGAGCGTCGCTGCTCACACGGGAAAAAAATTCTTAATATTCAGTGCAGAGAACCGTCAAAAGGCTGGAGAAGTAGTACATTGCGATGGTCGTGATTTTCACAGCATCGCTTCCCTGCCCGTTTGCAAGGCGTGTAAAGGTTCCGCCGTTCTTGAGTCGGGTCATGGTCAGGTACATGAGCATATAGGTGTTCACATAGACGTCTGTATATCGCTGACCGTCGTCCTCGTAGCGCTGCGGGATACATTCCTGACTCAACATTTCAATGAGCTGATACCAGGATTTCAGATACAGAGGGCTCTTCGGTTCATTCAGAGCATTCTGAGCCTGCTTCTGGTATTCTTTCAGAGTTTCATCAGTCAGGGGCATAAACTCGACGTTTGCAAATTTGTCACGGTTGTAGTAGAGCCACAGCGTGGCATTGGACAGGTCCATGCAAATACCGGCAAGCTTCTCTGCTTTTTCGTCCTCCAGTTGAGTCACCGGAACGCTCGGGTCATCGATTTCGGCATCTTCGGAAGTCATGTCCACAATCCTGTAGCTGTTCTCTTCTGCCCGAATTTCAGAACTGACGAAGCGCTTGAAATCGTCAACGAGCTTCCGATAAGCTTCGAGCTGAGCATTGGTATTCTGTTCACTCATGGTATGTATCTCCTATTCATTCGTTATTTTGTTTGTGCTTATTGTACGGGTATCGTACGTTTTTGCAAGAGCTTTTGACCCAAGCACCTTTTTGGCTGTTTGTCAATACCCGCAGAATATCAAAGTGCTGTTAAAGTTCAGGTGGGAAGACGTTCTGGAACCATGAAACACAGGGCCCTGCCTCTTGCTTATGGCTGCTGACTTTTTTCAGCCTGCGTTCTGGCTGTTCTTCTTGACATCGGCTGCAACCTTCAAGCGGCGTATGTACTCTTCCAGTTCCTCCAGTGTATAGGTTTCTTCCGTCTCAATCGGCTCTTTGGCATCTTTGGGCAGATAGCTTTTCGTACAGACAAACTCAGGGCTCGTTACAGGGCAGTCCAGGACAGTTTCATCGTACAACTCTTTCTCGATGTTGTGGTAGAGAAAGAACGGGATATGCCGCCCGCAATCGTCATCCGATTCTGTCCAATCCGGGAGTTCCTGGATTTCGCGGCCGTATGTTTCATACAATACCGTGTTTGCCCGAGCATTGCCAAGAAGAGTGTTGAACAGCTTAAAGTTTTCTCTCACTTCGCGGCGGAAGAATTTCGGGAGCGAGAACTCCTCGTATTCCAGCTTCGTATCAGAACGTAGATAGTAGCGGTACTGCGCCTCGACCGGCATGAATTCAGTCGTGTTGTTCAGCTCTTTCAAAGCGTTGAGTCGTTCACTCGTTTTTTTGACATTATGTCTTGCAAAGCCCAGATACGCTGAAACCAGAATCATCAGAAGAAGAGCTGCAAGGATAATGACAATGAGCCATTCCTCGCCTTCCATATGCGGCAGGTGTTTCAGAATACTATCCTGGATAGCATAAGGAAGGTCATCGAACCATTCATAGAACCCAATCGGGTCCTGATAAGTATGGGGAGCCATGATTCACCCTCACCGCCATTAGTAAATAAACTTGCATTCCCGGCGTTCCCGGCCATTGCCGCACCAGTAATGCCGCCAGCGGGGAGTTTTGCCTTCCCCATTCTTTTTGTATTCTTTGGCCGCATTCTCACCAACGGTATATGTCTTGACGTTGATTCGCTGTGCCTTTCCCTGAAACACGAATACCGGGCGGTCACGCTTTTTGGAAGTTTCAAGGCGGACATCTGGGTTCTTGCTGGCAAGATAGTTGGCGCACAGGATTGCCAGCCGGACATAAGGTGTGCCGCCGTCAAAGACCGAAGGAACTGCTTCCATCACAGCCGGTACGCTGATACCATTTACTTGCCGCTGCCCTGCTGCCTTTTCCAGGTATTCTTTCGTACTCCGGGTTGCTTCCGTCAAACTCTGATTTTCTTTGGCCCAGGCAGGCAGAGTCAGGAACGTGAAATCATCATGGCTGCCTTTGGCCGGGCCGACAAGAACGATACCGAAAGCTGTGGTTTTCTCTTTTTCGTCGAATTCCACATGCACGAACATACCGTTGTAGTCGTAGCTGTCATACACCGGGATAAAGAAATCACGAACCGGGAGTCGCTGCAGGATATCCTGATGAATTGCCACGTCATCCGTATCCATCAGCATTTTCTGAAACTCGTAGTCAAAATCATAGACCGTCTTCGTCTGATTCCAGCAGCCAATGGTAAAGCAGGGAAAAATCTGCGCAGCCAAAACACGCTCAAAACCCGGCGTGTTCATTCTCTGCGCCGCTGTCATGCAGCACAGCATCGCGGACTTGTTGTATTCTTCTAGCGTTTTTCCACACGGGTCACTGAATCCAAAATGGTTTCGGGTTTGTTTGGTAACGGCATTCGCCGTCAATGCGATTTTCAGCTGTTCATTGGTCATTTGCTATCCTCCAAAAGTTTATTTTTTGTCATATGCAAACAGCGCTGGACCATCCCAATGGTGAATTTGCGAGTCGTCAGTACTGTCATGAGCTTGCCTTCATTACCCTTGATAGTTCGTTCCAGAATGTTCCAGGATTCGGTTTCAGGCTTGACATTGGTATATAAGTCCAGCGGAACATACAACCACGCGATTTCACTGTCCCGCATCACGGCATAGGATTGCAGGATTTTATCAATTGCCTCTACGCCGACCTTCCAGCTGGTGATTATGGTCCGGCTGATATCGTATACAATCAGGTGCGGTGCTTCATTTGCTTCCGTATCAACTTCAATGACATGAGCAATATACGGTTTCCCGTCCACCAGCTTATACCGATAAATGATGGACGGGATTTTCTCTCGAATCAATCTGTCATGTTCAAGCGCCAAGTCCGCGTACTCGCCCGTTGCATCAATGATGATGACTCGTCCCTGACAGGCCCTCAGTGTCGCTCTAATTTGCTTGCGGCACCAGGCAGAGCAGCTCTCTTTGTACTCCGTCGAGACAAGAAAGAAATTCCTGCCCGGTGTGATAATGGGTTCATAGCTCATTGTTTATCCTCTGTAGCTTTTGTAATTCATTCACTTTTAATTGTCTGCGATTCGCACAGTTTCGCAACATGATATTGTCTGTGAATACCAGTTATCGGAGTCATAGTCCTTTGACAAAATTCGGGTCGTAGTGGGACAGGACTTCCTCGTTCAAGCTGTATTCGCAGTTGATAGTCGTTGCGTCATCCACATACACGCCTCGGTTTGCGTAGTATATCCCGTCAATGTAAATGGCGAACATAACGGACGGCAGCAGAGCCATTTCATTGACCGCGTAAATCAGGTATTCATCCAGATTGTCCTTGACCACCGCGCTCTTATTGATTTGGGCGATTTGCTGTCCGCCAAGAAATACGGGACAGCATACTCCTTCTTTTCCAAAACCAATTTTGTAGCTCTGGTATTCCTCGCCATACAGCTGCATGGCGATAGAATTGTATCCTTGGAGGAATCCGGTTTTTGTATGGATGACGGAAATCTCGCCTACCGTGCAGTTGTTCTCACGGATAGCAAAAGGGTGTCTCAGAATATCTTTCGTGTTGATGCCGCGCATGTACGCCCTTGCGTCAGCAGCTGGCATGTATTGCAGCAGGAACTTGGAATCATTCAGCCGGATGCCATAACCCTGCCGTAGCAATTTCGGGATATAGTGTGCCTGCCCGATAACGGCCTTGCCTTTCACGATATCGAAGGTGAACTCATATCCTTTCGATTTGGTTTGCTTCACAATCCATTTCATCAAATTATGTGCGCAGGGTACACCGTCTATAGTCGCTTGCGACTTAGGCGGTGAGGAATGCGCTAACCAAGAGGCAATTTGAAGTGTACTCAGTTAGCACAAATACCCTGCTACTCCTTTCTTTAAATGATTAAGATATTTTTTCCCATGCAGAATGCATGGAATCTGCTGCTTTTACAATTTTAAGTTTTTTAAGGCTTGCAGATTTTTGACCGCTTTTTCCGGGTGTTTTGAATTCTACATTTACAGCACCCTTTTTATTGGTATGAGTGCTATGCACAACGAGAACTTCTCCGTTGAGAGAGACTAAATCACCCGGATTAAGGTTTACCTTTTTGCGTAATAGAGCGCGATGCCCTGCGTATGTCCTCTTGCCACGGTATCTGTGCAAATTTTCCGAATCCTTTTTGTGGTTACGGTTAATTCTACCGTTGAAGAGTTCTTTTCCAGTAGCTATTTCTCCTGTACGAATGTCAATGTAGCGAGAATCATAAAACTTTTCAAGGATGCGATTATTACGCCTTACCTTTTCATAATGTTCAAACGTACAGCGGCAGTTTGGATGAAACTCGCCCATTGCATACGCGTCGTTATTATGGCTTTTTTCAAGTCGAAGTGCGATACGCTTTTCTTTTGTCATTGCGCCATAAGTGACGGTGACAAAATCTTTTCCAAAAGCAGCATAGAGTTCATTGACAATTTGCCACCTAACGGTGTTCATAAAAGCCGCACCGGAAAGGTCGGCAAACTTTACATTTTCTCCGAAGCCATAAAGCTTACCGCCTTTTTGATGGTTAGCTGGTGTATGGCACTTTTCGCATACCGTTAGAAGTTCGTTCAGGCTGTCGCCGTGACGACCTTTCCAGTAGAACATGTGGTGCATATGTAAAATGGCACCATCCGCGACTTTGCGTCCACAAACTTGGCAGGTGTAATTATCACGGTAGAACACTGCCTCACGCAAGGTTGCCAAATTGTAGCGAGGACCTTTTTGATAGTCTGCTCCCTCAGGAATGGCTTTTCCTTCCTGAATTGCTTTTACAAGCATTGTGTCGAAAGAACCAACCTCAACTGTTGCATGAGTAATGGGCATTACTGCACAATACATCTTGACAACGTTGACATTGAGTTCTTTCTTATGCCTCAAAGAAGGAGCAAGCCAACCTTCGCCGCGCTTGCGGTTATCGAAGCGCGGTTTACGGTAACGCAGTCTGTTTCTGCGTGTACGGCGCAACTTACGACAACTGTCGTGGCAGGCTTTCTCGTCCTGTAATGTATCATATTGAGCAGATACATACTCGTGAGATTGACTTTTCACACTGATGCCGATGTAGTTGTAGCCCACATCCTCGCAGATTTCAATAGGCTGCGTGTTCGTTTTGCTGTCATACAGCAGCTGGATGGTAAACGGGTGATGCTTAACGATTTTAGCCTTTCCGTCTTTCAGAAGATGGCGCACATTGCCAAGACGGAAGGTAGGCATTAAGCGTTCACCACTGTTGCTGAGAACGCAAACGCAAGTGCTCATGCAAGGTACTCCTTTCGTAAAATAGTAATGAAACTATAAGTCAGGGCTTGCGCCCTGTGGTCCACTTCGCCAATGTTATGCACTGTTTTAGCCTTTCGGCATGGCAGCCGCACATCTCCTACCCTTAGAGATTTTTAACGTAATACATATCAACGGCTTGCGCCATTGATACATACACTGCCCGCAGAGCCCGACACTTGTGGAGCATATCGGGGTGCCTATATTATGAAGATGATTGCTCATCAAATGCATAACGGAGTTCGCAGCAACCGAAGTTGCCGTTCACTGAGGCTAATCAACCGGGCTTACGGGTTGCCCCGCAAGCCCCGTCTATAACCGGCGAACCGGTTTAGGCGGGGTTGTTGACCTGCCACGTTGAATTTCGCAATCATTTCCTTGAGAGGGACACTGTTCTTGTATGCCGCAAGGATTTCAGCTTTTCTGGCATCCTCTACCTGCGCCAACTGAATTCTGGCCTTCTGTTTCGCGTCGTCTAACGCTCGATAGCATGTACGGACGCTCAACCTGTATTTTGCGGCAAGCTCCTCAATGGAATAGCCGTTGCCGTAGTCTTTCATGATATTCCAATTTCGCTCAATCAACTTTTTGCTTGCAAATTTTGAGATGGTACTCAGCTTCTTTGCTTTACGCTTTATTTCTGATTGTCTGCAATTCGCACAAATGGGCAACTATTTTTGCGAAATAAGAAGGCAGGCTCCGAAAAGAACCTGCCATGCATATTAGAGGTTAAAGATGCCCAGCCAGCGCCGAAACTTGATGCCGAACAATTCCTGTGCCTGCTCGTAGTTCATGATAAGCTGGTTGCCGCCAGAAATCTCTGCTTCGAGGGAGTTCGGCAGCTCATCTGCAATGTATTTCAGTTCGTACCACGGTCCATCCGGCGGATAGGAGTAAATGAGCCTGTTCTGCTTCTTATCAACCCGGAACTTGCTCGGGTCAGCCTGCCATGCCAGTTCGATTTTCTCAATTGCAGCACGACCAATGCTCTCATCACCCATATAGTCGTTATAGTACAGGATACGCACATAGTCCGGCAAATCGATTCCGCATGCCTCGAAGATATCTGCAATGACACTAGACGAAGCGTGGAAGATATCCGGGAAGTATTCCTTGCCATTCGCATTTTCACGCATTTCCGTCGTCATCTCATCGATGCAAACAAGCATTCGGCGGACATATTCGCCATAGAACGCGGTTGTCAGCTCCGACATACTCTCATTCACACGCTTCGAGTTCTTGGCACCGCGCTCGTTGTCGATTTTAGCACCAATTCGACAGATGATAGCACGTTTCGAGAGGTCTTTTGTCAGCGAGGTAATTTTATTCGATGTGATAGATACAGCAGGATAGTTCACGAGCCTGTCCGAGATACCCCATTCATCGTTCTTGATTACCCGTTCTGAATGGTTCTGAAACTGGGTCTTGGCGAGGTCGTCGATGTTCAGCGGCAGCCCCTCACAAACTCGTTTGAGGCCGTCGATTCTTGTGGCTGTGAAATCCTCCGTCGTGTTCATCTTAACGGTCTCACCGCACATGAGTTTGACAAGAAATTTTATAAAGGTCGTCTTGCCGCCGTTTGAGTCACCGTAAATTACGCCGTACATCGGGAACAGCTTCGTATCGTAGTTGTTCCTTGACGCAAAATACCGAAGGTACGCCATGAACGGGGTAGCCAGATACCAGGTCATGTACTTGAAGTAGTCCTTCTTGGCCTGTTCGACATCGCCGTAAAAGTAGTCCATGCCTGAGAAGAACTTCTGGATGCTCTCGATGTTCTTTGCCACCTCGCTGAGATTCGGATTGAGGTCGATATTCTCGTCGTTGAAGGTCATGGTCCCGGCATCATAGTCGATATGTAATTTCGGGAGCTGCTTAACTGCCTCAGCTGCCACACGCCGCACCTCGGTATATCGTTTCCCGAAAACGCGCATCGGTTCCGCTGCCACTACAATACGATTCGCCTGTACCGGCATCTTAGGCATGATTGGCTTGACGAGTTCCTGCATTTTCTTGACATCGGCAACTATCTCGTATTCGACCTCATCCTCAGGCTGTGCCTGTTCCAGAAAGACAAGCTTCTGCTTTTCAACAGACTGAAAGACGGGCACTTCTTTGATGTTCTCTTTCAGATAATCTTCCTGGTTCATGGTGTTCACGACTGCCTTATAGGAGACATTGTCGGAGCAGGTCTCCTTGAAGGTCTCGAACAGAACCTTGTAATGCGAAAATGCCGCCTCGTCATCGAAGCAGACGATATTCTCTCGCTGAATGCCGCAAAACGCCGATGCCGACATATTCGCACTGCCGGTGATGACTCGGACACGCTTATGGTCAGCGCTCTCCAAGATAAAGATTTTCTCGTGCGATTTCGTGTCCCGCGATACATACAGCTGCAAGGACCCGTCATCGAGGCGGTTCGCAAGGTTTCCTGCCGACTTAGACTTAGCGAGCCGCTGCACGCTGTCGATTTGCACCGACATGATGGCAGCGATGTCGTTGGCGATGATTTTCTCGCAGCCGAACACGACTTCCGCATACGAGAACTTGTTGATGACCTTATTCACGAACTCGATACCGGACGAAAAAGTGATAGCATAGAGTCTGTCGAACCCGTCAAACAACTCTTCCCAATTTGTTTCGACCGTATCAGCATATACCGCCTTCACAACATTCAGCGCCTGCGTGGAGATGCTCACCTTTGCCTTCGTGGTCTTGTTCGCCACGAGTTTGAAGGGCTTATCCGTCTGCCCTTCACTGTCCCCCATGTCCTCGCCGGGGTCCAAGAGTTCTTCCGGGCCTTCTTCGGTATATTCGGGGCTTTCCGATGCAATCATGTCCATGAGCGACATCTGATTTTCCAAGTCGTTTGTTTTCCTTCTTGCCATTTTGTGCCTATCCTTCCTAAACAGATTTGGGTCATTTGTTGGTTTGGGTATAAAAGCGAGCGGTTACTTTTTAACAATCAATTATTCATTCAAGGTTTTTGTTTTTTCGGTTAAATCTGATTTTAGGTATTCCTAGTTTCATTTTACCACTTTAGCTGTCCCATTGTCCGGACTTCAAACCACTCAGCGCAAGTTTTATCCGCCTCAGCCGGATTTCATTCACCTTTTCTTGTATTCTCTTCGCGTTTTGTTGAATTTCGTGTCGTTTCATGAATACTAAAAAACGCTCACAGGATTTTTTGTAAATACAGCCTTGCATCGCTCTTTTTGTTTTCCAATTCCCATTGTATGCAATTTGCACGGCTGTGCAACTGCCCACAGAGTATCAAACTGCTGGAAATCATGCCGCAGAATATCAAACTGCTGGTAAAATCGGCTCGCTTCGCCACTGAATCGCTGTATTCACAAAACAAAAAGCCGTCCACCCAAAAAGATGAACGGCATATATTTTTGCAGGATGGTTATGCTTGCGCTGCTTCTGTTTTTCTGCCATTGTACAAGGCGGCGACCATATCGACCGCCTCATCCATCGAGTGGCACTGGTAGCTGACAACCGTGCCGTTTCCGACCAGCATGTTCCCGCTGCTCGCCGTGTGGAGGCTGTCTTTTGGAGCAGCTGCGCGGACAAAACCGCGCTTTTGGATTACATCTCCGCGTTGAACAAGTTGCGGAGCTTGTAGGTGATATCCTCGCTGTTACCAACGATAGCAGCCGCCTCGTTGATTGACGCGAGTTCCGAGAGGCTGTCTGCCGCGTAGTTGTAGCTGATGGTATAGATGGGGATATCCATACCGGCAATGATGTTTTTCGTATCGGAGAAGCCATATCCGGTATTGTTGTCACCATCCGTGAGCACAAAGATGATGGGCGTGCAATTCCCACCCAGTTCCTGAGATTTCTGGTAGATGCGGTCCATAGCAACGCAAAGACCGTTGTACATTGCGGTGCTGCCGTTCGCATCGAGGGAGTTCACGGCACCCTTATACAGAGTTTTCTGAGTCAGAGAGAACTGGTCAATGGGCAGGTATTCCCTGACATCTGAATCAAAGCCAATGATGCCGATATAGTTGTCGTCATTGATATACTGGATGGTGTTTATCATCGCGGTTTTCAGGGCATTCAGGGGTTCGCCGCGCATTGAGCCGGAAGTATCAACAACGAACTCTGCCACAATAGGAATGCCGGAATCCTTCTCTTCTTTCCAGACACTCTGAGCCTGTGCGATGGTGTTGCCGTCGTATGCCTTGCCTGTATAAGCATAGTCATCGAGACCATTGAACCCGTCCTTCGTCGCCTCTGCCTGGTTCTGAGCGCAGAAGGAAACGAAGGCAGCAATAACTTCCTTCTTCTCCGCAGAGACATTCCCGATGGAATACAGAGGATTATCGTGCCGTACACCGAACGGGATGAATTCGTAGTTGCGCTGCAAGGTTGGGTCATTCTGATAAGACTGGTACTCCATCACGACACCGTCCACGATACCCTTGTCAGCCGACTGGACCATCTGCTGGGTCGTGAAGGATACGAGAGGGACGTTCGCTTGAAATTTCTGGAAATTCTCAACAGCAGCCGTATCGACAATCGTATCGCTGCCGCTGCTTGCCAATGCAGCAAGCAGGAAGTTAAGACCAGTTGCGCTGGTATATGGGTTGGAATACCCCATCATGAGTTTGCCATCGATGGTTGCGTTCAGAACGGAAGAAACAGACGCTTCACCGTATTCAGAGCGAAGCATATCCCCTGTCTTCTTTGATACGAGAATACCCGCCACATTACCGACCAGACGGTCAGCCTCAACGGTCAATTCTACGCCCTCGTTCTTCACCAGCTCGCCAAAGAGTGTATTTGAGGGGGTATAGCACTCGGGCTGATACTTTCCCGTCGAGATGTACTCAGCCGCCGTACCGGACGGAATGGAGCGCAGGGAGACACTCATAGTCTTGTCTCCGGAAGTCTTGTTGTGCTGGGCGTTGAACTTCTTTGCCATGCTTGTCAGGAAGGAATCTGAGCCGGACTCTGCTGCTTTCTCGCCAGAGGAAAAGATTTCGATGTTCACATCTCCGTTTCCTACGACCACGAATGGGTAGGAGGATTCAATGTCGGGCAGTTCATCCTTTGCATCAAGGAATTCAGAGACATCCAGCTGCTGAGGATTGACCTTGACCTCCTGCACGCCGATGCGCTTCATCTTGCTGCTCAAGTTGGCATATGCCTGCTCGGACGTTATTGTACTAATGCTGACGTTTGAGTCCCTCATCACCGTCATCGAAAATACTCTGAGAACAACGCCTACCACAGCAATGGTTGCAACTACAGGGAAAATGTTCTTTTTTGTCACGTTAAATTTCTCCTTTCAAGTTGTTATATCGTTTCATAGCCTCACGACTGATATCTTCATCCTGTTCAATATCCTGCGTCGTCTTGTTAATGACAGCATCGAGCTTTGACATTGCGAGGACAACCTCTGTATCCCACGGATTCTGGGCAGAACGTTGGTTCAGAGCGTATGCTAAAGAATCTAATCGGAGGATTAAGCGTTCATTGTCATGAACTACTTTATCCACGGTACTTACGATACCATTGTAGATTTCTTTCTTTTTTTGCGCTTCTTCTTTGTTTCCAAACGAGATAGAGCCTTGACAGAAAGCCTTGTATTCCGTTTCATCAAACATTGAAGCCGAGCGAATCGCGTCATCCAGTCGGTCATAGAAGATACATTCTGCGGATTCCAATAACGTCAGGCACTTGGCTTGTTCCCCGGATGTCTTGCTATCCTGGGTCATGCTGTAGGCAACGGCCATTTTTTGCCCGAAGCGCCGTACCTGATACAGCATTTGGTCAGCCTGCTCTGAGAAGACGCTTTTTGTCTTTACTGCCGTTTGAATTTTGTTGGTATACAGCTCTTCTTTGCTTGTAGGCCGTTCAGATGCAGCAGAAGCCGCAGCTTTCTGCTTTTTGAGAAAATTGCGATATGCAATGTAGGCGCAGAGCAGCAGGAATAAAACCGGCGTGCCGTATTCTGCAAGGAGAACAAGGAACAGCGATGTTCCGTGCATGTATTCGATAGTGTAATAGGTGCTGATATAGGTTTCGACCATGTAGACTATAGCCGCTGCTATGATAATCAAACTCACGCCGAGCATTAACTTCGCCTCTCCGGTTTTACTCTATTTGCTATCAAGAGGGCTTGATACAAAGCATCTTTTGCTTTTAATCATCTTCAATTCGCACAATTTAGCAACAAAGCCTTAACATGCAAAAAAGACAGTCACCCTAATTGGATGGCTACCATGAACTTTTCGTTTGCGTCACAACAGAAAAAAGGATGGCTCTTTCGAGTCACCCTCTTTTTATTCGTTGTCTTTAATCTTTGGCCTTTTTGTCTTTCATGATAGCCTTCTCTTCTTCGGTCACATCCGGTCGAAAATGAGTGACTTCCTCACCGTTGAGACTCTTCTCATGAATCAGATAGCCGCCTTCTACGCGTTCCATTGCCTTGGCACCTCCTTTCTCTTTGTTATTCTCAGGCTGTTCACATTGAGTCATAATGTTGATGTTGCGGTCTGTCTTTGCCTGGATGCTGTTGGCACGGACAATTTCGCCCATGTCAATGCCGGTCGCTTCTTTCACCGTCTGCATGGTTTGAGCCATCAGGATAGGAACGTTCCCGGAAACGCCGGATACGCCGGAGGCATCACCGCCAATGATAGAAACCTTATCAATGCTGGACAAAGGCTGAGCCACGCTCTTGGCAATGTCAGGAAGAACCTTGATGAGCATTTCAGCCACAGCCGCATCGTTATACTGCTTATATGCCTCTGCTTTCTGTTTCATGGCTTCCGCTTCAGCCAAGCCTTTCTGACGAATCGCTTCAGCTTCTGCCTTACCGACAAGCTCAATGCCTTCTGCTTCCTGCTGCTTAGAGAACTTCTGTGCCTCAGCTGCACGTTCCGCCTCATATTTCTTGGCTTCTGCCTCTTTCTGGCGGCGGTACAGGTCAGCATCTGCCTGTTTGCGGACTTCCGCATCCAGTTTGCGTTGCTGGACCTCGGCTTCCTGTGCGGCAAGGTCTACCATTTTCTTCTGCTTGGCGATTTCAGCATCCGCTTCCGCTTCTTTGATTTCTTTGGCGCGGAGATTCATCTGAATCTGACCGGCAGCATCTGCGTCAGCCGCAGCTTTATCAGCTTCAGCTTTCAGCTTTGCCTTGGCGAGCTGCAATTCATTGTTGCGTTTTGCAATCGCAGTCTGCGCTTCAACTTCCTTGGCATTTGCAGCCATCTCAGCATCGGCCTTCGCGCAGGCTACATCACGGGCAGCCTGAGCACGGGCAATTTCAGCCTGTTTCTTTACGAGCTCTTCCTGTTCGATGCCGATAGCTTCGATAACGCCGTGATTGTGGCCTTGAACATCCACTGCATCCCTGATGTCCTGGACATTAAAAGTCACGACCTCAAGTCCCATCTTAGCAAGGTCGGGGCGAGCATTCTCGATAACGCTCACAGCCATCTGCTTGCGGTTCGTCAGAATTTGGTCAACGGTCATGTCAGAGACAATCTCACGCAAATTGCCCTGCAGAACGTCATTAACTTTCTCATTGATGCCCTGCTCGTTCATGCCCAGAAAGTTCGAGATGGCTGCCTGTTGTCGGGACATGATGTACGCCTTGGCGTCTTTCAGACCGGATGCCTTCACTTCTTCATCCAGAACGGTAGAGTTTTCGCTGTAGACTTGAATCGTGACAACAGAGTCAATCCAAAGACTTACGCCGTTCTTCGTCTTAACACCTGTTTCAGGAGTTTTGACGTCAATTTTCAGAAGGCGCATATTCAGTCGGTCAGCCCGTTGAAGAACGGGCAGAACAAATGTACCCTTTCCGCAAACCACTTTAGGCTTAGACAGACCAAAGCCGGTCACAACGATAGCCTCCGTGGGCGGAGCTTTCTTGTAGCAGAGAAATCCAAAGAGAATAATCAGGGTTGCTACAATTCCAATCACGTATACCATAATTTTTATTTCTCCACATTCAGTTTTTTAGCTGCTAAGATTCTCATCCCTACTGCATCGGTATCGCCCCATCTCACAATCGCTCTGTCTTTAATTGTCCGCAATTCGCACGATTCCGCAATAAACAAAACCCACAGGTGAGAGAATGACCTGTGGGCTTCGAAAAGAGGTAATTATGCGCAAGCAGACACGGCATCGATTCGTGGCGACCAACTACAATCACTACAAATGTCTCTTGCCGTTTCTCTTGTACAATTCTTATTGTACGAAGTTCGCACAGCGGCGCAAGGGTAAACTTGCCAAGACTAAGATATTTTTGAGTTTGACTTCTGGTGTTTGTTTTTTTGTACTCATTTTCGAAAACTACCATACAATACCCCTGGCACAAAATGAGATACACCTCCAGCTACAACTCAAGAGCCCCCTCCAAGATGACGGGGCTTTAGTTTTATATATTAGGGCAACAATAAATCTCGTGCATAAAGGTTAAGTATTCATGAACAAAGTTGCGATTTTGGCCCGTCCATCTGTAAAATATGATATAATTATGTTAGAAAGAATTGTGGGAGGAGAAAAACAATGACGGTCGGGGATATTCTTGTAAGCATCAACCAAGCAAGTCTTGATACGATGCTTCCCCTTACTGCAGTGCAGACGAGCGCGGATATTGAACGGTACTACAAAGAAGGCTACAGCATCGGTATAACGGCCACTGAATTCGCTAAGAAGTATCCGAGACTGCCCATCACCAGGATTTATGCCGCTCGCAATATGTTGGCCCCGCTCTATTACTGCGAACTCGATAATCCGGCCATTCCCATCGTTCTTTCTCTAAACATTTATGGCGACAAGCGTCTGGCTGTGAACGGCGAATCGGATGAAAAGTTTCAGCAGAGAGTTCTGGATATGGCCGAGAAAATCTCATCGGGAAACGTCCCCTTCATTCGCGGCTACCTCTTTTCCCTGGAAGACAGCCTGCGTGTATCGGTTCTTTCTAAATACATTGAGTTGTCCAGTCCGGGTGAGAATCTATACGCACTTTTTTTGGACTTCTATCGTACCAGTGATTTTGGGTTCTCGGCTCTCAAAGAGGATAACCTTCAGAAAGTCTTTTCTGGAAAGTCTCAGAAACAAAAGCAGAACACTGAAAAGAAGCTGTCCAGCCTGCCGGATGTTGTGACCATCTATCGCGGGGAAGGGAGTAAGTTAACTCCATACGAGAAATCTTTCTCCTGGACCACAAGCTACAAGGCAGCCTGTTTCTTCGCCTGCCGCATCCCGAGTCTCGAGAACAGCAGAATCATCACTGCCCATGTCAGCAAATGTGACATCATCGAGTATTTTCCGAATGATGAAGAAAAAGAGGTCCTTGTCCCACCGGCTGCCGTAAAAGATAGAAAGGTCGATACACTGTACGGCATTAACGCTCTGACAGATGAAATTCAGGAGTTCTACCCTCTCTACCAGCGCTACCGGAGCCGCATTTCCTCTCTGTATGATGCTTATGGCCGGGCTAATGATGAGGAGCACGACGCCGAGCATACGCTGCGAGTTCTCTTTGATGCGCTGCTTTTGGTTCAGGTTCAGGGCATTGCCTTAACAAAAAAAGAATCCCACCAGCTATGTGATGCGATTCTTTATCATGATATTGGGCGGACAAACGATGATGTCGATGACAGCCACGGAGCAAAGTCTATGGACATTTATTATGACACAGCCTCCGACTGCAATCCGGCAACTGCTTTCCTCATCGAGTATCATTGCTTGGATGACCGCAAGGCTCTTGCAGACCTCAAAGCATCCAATATCCGGGACAAAGAACGGGTGTGGCTGCTATATACGATTCTCAAGGATGCAGATGCTTTAGACCGTGTGCGGTTCGGGATGCGGGCCGTGGACCCTAAGTATTTCCGCAACGAGATAACCCACAAACTACTGCCCACTGCGCAGAGTTGTGTGGGGCAGTTAAAGTTGTAAGGAGGATACCGTGCAGAACGAAAATGGTGTTTTGGCAGTGCAGGAAGATTTCGGTAATACCTTAGTCGATAAATACGCACCGGTATGGGATAAGAAATATCGGAGCAAGGGCGAGTCTATCTGGGTATTTCAGAGAAGAACCCTGTCCAGCGCTTGCCAGGTTGCGACGACATTGCATGACATGGATTTTGGGAAAGCATCTACTTTCCTCTTTCACCTGGTCCGTGAAGCTGAGGAGTGCAAACCCATCATTGAGGCCGTCAGCTCTCAGGTAGAGCTTGCCATGGCAAACCCCGACAAGTTCATTAAAGGCTATCATCAGTTTTTGCAGGGGCTCACAAAGCCCATCAAGAAGAATAAGGACTATGCTCTGTATTTCAAGGCTATTGCTTTTATGCGCAGGAATGTGTTCATTCAGGATTATCCATTGACGGAAATGTGGAACGTAATGATTCTGTCCTGTACGCGGTAATCGATATGCTGATGCAGGGGAGCGAATACCTCAAGCCTCAGGAATTCGATATTGTGAACAACATTGTCGGTATCTCAACTGAGAACGAGCCAATCATCATCCGGGACCCCTATCCCCTCGCCGATGTTCCTGTCTATTATAGTGATGCTCTTTTCAACAATCGGCCATACGACAAATGTGAATCTCAGATTTCTGAAGACAGACGCTTGGATATGGTCTTTTCGTACTACAAGCGTTATGGCTATGAGAATGTTGCAGATTTCGATAGCATCAACGACCTCGCTTTGCTCTCGCATTTGTATACGAACACTGTTCTTTCGATGGCCACCTATGTGAACGAGTATACCGTGGACATGTTGCCGGACAAGCCGCTGATTGAGAATACTCCGAACATGTGGTCCTGGTGGCCAAAGCCCATCTCACCCAAATATACGACAGAGTTTCTGAAAGATACGCTGCACCATCGCCGCAGAACTCTTCCCGCCAACGGTGCATTGTTTCAGTTTGATTCCTGCCAGCTGATACAGGAAATTAAGCTGAAAGAGACTTGCCGCGACAACGAGATTGTATGTCTGTATAAAATCGTAACCAAGTTCGGTGACCTGGCCGGATACTATAACACAAGCACCGAGTGGTTTTATATTTTGACTGACCGAGCTCAATTTCCAGAGCTGGTTGACAGCGTCACGAATCTGATTCTCTGGCTGTACACTTCTCTCGCCTGTGATTTGCCGGATGTTCTGCCCACTGATGCGTCGTTCCGGTCTTCGTTTGTGACACACGCGGATGCTCCATTTGGGATTCGTTGTCTGATGATTGGCGGAAAGCCCCGCGATTATCGCAAGAAAGGCAATGGTGACGACGAGCCGCTGCGGGTGTTCGACAAGTCCAAATATGATGCTTCGTCCAAAAACATCAATGGTTTCATTCGCCACCTGCCTGCCGGACAGAAAGCAAGCGAACGTGCCATCCTGATAGCTGAAAGCTATGGCTATGAGCTGAAGAGTGATGAAACTTATGTCACGCCGTTTGTGAGAAGACAATGGCTGAAAAAGAAAACTGAAGAGTCAATAACCCACGACTAAAGTCGCGGGTCTCCTTGCCCTGATTTATGAAGAAAAGCGCCCACCGAAAAATGGTGAGCGCTTTTATTTTTTCATTCCAAAAAGCCGGAGAGTTTTCCCATTCCAGAAAACTTTTTCCAAAAATGCCAAAAGTTTTCTGAACTCAGAAAAGTTTTGCTGCTATTCCAGAAGTTTTTGGTTTCGGAAAATCATGCGGCTATCATTGGGGATTCACTATCGGCGTTGCTGTTCTTGCCTGCGGGTCAATAGAATAAGTGGCGTCAATGTATACCGTATTGCTCCCTGTGTCTTTTCTCACAAAAACTGGCATTACAATTTCTGTGATGGATGTTGGGTCATTGCCATTTTCTGCGTAGGTTCCGGCATATTCCTGCCAACGGATATCCACGTAGGCATTAGAATGTGGTTCCAGTAGTGCCGCTCCTTCTGGGGTACATTCAAAGCCGTTGATAGAGCCTTTGTCCAAAATGATATCGATACGGTCATCCGTCTTGTTCTGATAGTAGGCTTTCGCCGTATAGCCCATGAAGCTGTCGGAATAGAATCCGCAAATGACCATGCTGCAGGCATTATTGTCGAACAGCACAATATCCGTGGGCTGAATCTCGTGTTTTGGTTCTGTCGCGTTCTCTTCACCTTTCGGATAAATCACAAAGTCATCATCGACAGGGTCATCACGATTCGACACATCCCATTCTGCTTCATCATAGACATCGATGTGAAGTTTGACGGTATCGATGTCTTGCGGTTTCACTCCATAGATTTCCAGTCCTGCTTTATCCCACGAAACGACCTCGGTGGTTTTCACTCCTGGTCCAATTTCCGGGAACCAACTGGTATCTGCCGGGATTCCATTCAAGGACGAGCTGCTTGTGATAGCGCAAAGAGTTTTGTCATCCGTTTTATTTTGGAAATCAACGGTCCAGTAGTAGCCATAGCTGTCATCATAACCCACGTTCTGCAAGATGATGGTACAGGTATCGTTGTCGGCAATCGTCTGTGGCTGGAAGCTCTCATCGAACTGGATGTCGGGTTCAGCCGTTGCATTATCGGCAGCACTACTTGCAGTACTCGTTGAAGAGTCGCTGGTGCTTTCCTCGGAGGATGCAGCATCAGATGTAGCTGCACTGCTGGCAGCAGTACTGGTAGTGTTAGAGCTGCTACAGGCGGCCAGGGAAAGGGCAAGCAAAGCCGAAAGTGCTAATGATACAACCTTTTTCATGATTTTCTCCTTTTTTCTTTGTATAAGGCTATTATACATCAAAAGCGCTTCGGCATTTTACTTTTCCACCGTGTTTTCCAGAATGAAACTTTATTTGCAAAATTGCAAATGAAGTCTGGGAAAGCCAACAATTTTAATCGCAGGAGGGCGTCAAATTATTCCGATGTTGTCACGGAATTTGTCTGAGGGTTGATAGTGAAAGTCTCATCTACATAGATGTCCCGAGTATTGAAATTGTTTATAACGATTGGCATCACCATTTCGGTGATAGAGGTGGGGTCTTTACCGTTGGCCTCATAAGTATCCAAATAATCGCGATAGTAGATGTCTACATAGGCATTAGTGTGCGCATCAATTCCCATTGTATCTGTTTCAGGGAAGCACTCAAAGCCATTTATGGAACCTCCACTTCTAAAGGCAAGCATGATTTCTTTATCTGTTTTGTTTTCGATGTAAGCTTTAGCCGTGTAACCGTCCAGGCCATCGGGGTCAAATCCACAAATCATCAGGGCGCAAGCGTCATTATCAACCAGGACGAGGTCTGTGGGTTGAGTTTCATGCTTTGGCTCGGTTGCGTTTTCTTCCCCTTTTGGATAAACCACGAAATCGTCATCAACAAGGTCATGTCGTGGGACAGCATCATCTAATTCGTTATAAACATTGAGATAAAAACTTACCGTATTGATATCCTGCGGATTGATGTTATAGATTTTAAGCCCAGCGCTTTTCCAACAACAAACTTCTGTTTCCTCTTGACCGGGCTCAACACTCGGGAACGAAAGGCTTGCACCCACGCCATTCAATGTGCAGGAACCAAACCAGTTGTTGAGCTTTTTATCCGATGTCTTATTCTTAAAGTAAATCTTCCAATAATAGCCATAATCATCATCGTAGCCAACGCTCTGCAAGATAATGGTGCATTCTTCATTATCAACAAGTGTCTGTGCCTGGAAATCATTATCGTATGTGATTTCGGGTTCGGGGGATGGCGTAGGCAAATCGTTACCTGTACCAGCTTCCACCAGAACATGCTGTTTTCCATCTGCGGTGGTATATGTATCTCCTACTTTAATCCCATCGGGGACGCCATCTGGTGTGCTATCGGAAGTACTATTTGACGAAGCACTTGACCTGGATTCACTTGCGGCTGTTGCAGCGGAACTATTCGCCTTGCCACAGGCAGCCAACGAGAGGACGAGCAAAGTCGAAAGTGCTAATGATACAACCTTTTTCATAGTGTTCTCCTTTTTTCTGTTTGTCAGAGCCATTATACACCAAAAGCACTTTGACTTATTTATTTTGGGAATATTTATCGCCAATTTGAGCGGATTGCACAAATAGCAAGAAGAAAATCAGTGCATATATGCTTCGACATTTTCCTTTCCCCTCTGCATTTTCCAGAACGAAACTTTTAATGCAGGCTTTTCCAAACGAAACTTTTGGGAGTTGTGATTTGAACTTGACAGCATTTGCGGCAGCTGAGATTTTGCTATTCGCCTGTTCCGATTGTCTCACCACAGATACGAAGCAGCGCATTTCGCTTTTGTGAGATACATCTCATATTCGGAAAGGCTGCGACAAAATTCTGAGGTTTCAGCGGCTCGCTTGCGACATTTTTCCAACTTTTTGGGCAGCAAAAAAGCCCTACCAGAATGGTAGAGTCTTTGCATGTTTTCTTTCGGTCATACGAGTAGGAAGCGTCACTTATCCGATATTCTTTCGCGCAAAAAAATGAACTTGCTTCGAGGTGAAGCGTAGCAAGTGCTTAGCAAGTTTTTAGCAAGTTCGTAGCAAGTATGCAACAAGCTCATGACAAGTACAATGTCTACTTTTCCGTAGCAAAAAGAAAAGCCACCAAACGATTTCACTCGCTTGGCGGCTTAGCTATATTCCTATACTGTTTTATCCAAATAACTCATCCAGCTTTTCGCTCAACGTCCCATCCTTTGCATAAGGCAATGCATCGCACATACGAAAGTTATACTGCTTTCCGTTATGCTCCTCAGAGAACCCAAGAATATAGTTGGTTGCAATGCGATAAATAATTTCGGACGGAGCCAGACCGTAGACCTGCTTTTCAAAGATGTGTTCGAGCCGCTCTTTGGAGTTCGGGAACGCAGCTTTCATGCCTTCGCTCTGGTACAGACGCTTCACGATTTCGGTAATGTACAGGCCCGATTTCATGTACAGGTCAATAAAGGTCTTGTCCGGGTCATTAAAGCATCCGGGATTTTCTTCTTCCAAAAGCGATACCATCTTTGCCACGGTTGCTTTCGGGGTAAAGATTTGGTTCGTGCGCTGCGGCGGAATGTAGTCGAAGATGTCCTTTTCGTTCGCCGGGTCAAAATAGTTTGCCAGTTCACGCTTTAACCGCAGGAACTCTTTGATGGAATCATCAAACACGACTTCATCAAACAGCTTCCCGTCAAAGTGCTTCGTTTCGCCTGTGGCGGTATCCTTGTAATCGCCGCCATCGCGCAGGAACCGGAACTGCTCCAGCGTGATGCTGGTGACTTCTTGGAAAACTTCATCGGGAACGATTTGGTCGAAGTTGGCAAGAGTGGTATCCTCTGTGCCATAGGCCATCAGAAATGACGGTATCGTGCGGGCAAAACCGCGTAGATGGTCGCGGATGGTATCTTCCACATCGTTCTTTTTGCGTTCCTCGATTTGCGTCTCATAGCTGCGGACAGTCTCTTTGGCGGCATCTTCCACGAAGCTGCTGACCGTATCATTCAAAGCTGTTTTCAGCTTTTCAGTAGCCTCTGCCTTTTTCTGGTCGAATTCCTGATTGATTTTTGCCTGTTCGTGGGGCGCAGCAGCAGCCAACTGCTCATGGCGTTCTTTTTCGATTTGGTTGGTTTCGATACGATAGTCGCCGTAAGTCCGCGCCACCAAACGGTCCGCATCCTCGCCCAGCTTCTTCTCTACACGCTTGGCATCCGAAGCCTTGATTTCCGTGCCGTAATTGGAGGTGGCAGCAGCCACGATGGGTTTAACAGCCTGCGCCTTGAAAGCCTCCTGCAACGCTTCCAGCGCCTTATCCTTGGGCTGGTTGTCAACGGCGACTTTATCAATAGCCTGCGTGACCTGTTCGCCGACAGTATCATAGATTTTATCGCCAAAAATGTCATCAGCCAAACCGATAACATAGCCCTCATCTACTTTGACATCGCCGTTTTCATCCACATGGACGCGGTCCAAATCTTCTTTCTTGACTTCCTGCTTTTTCGGCTCGTCCACGGGGGTGAACTTTGTAATAATGTCCACGACCTCCTGCGGAGCGCCGAAGATATTGGAAATATTCTGAAACAGATAGTTGGACATAAATCCGCGATTCACAACTTCTGTGGAGCGAATCTTTCGCGGAATAGAAAGTACCTTTTCGGCATCCAGCTTCACCATCTCGCTGTCTTCATCCTCACCGATGACCGGGAAGAAGTTCAGCAGTTCCTTGATGTGCTTTTTGCGGGTTTCGGTATCTCCGCGCCCGTCGGATGTGCTGGCATACAGGTCATTTGCGAACTCCTCAAAAATCATAAGGGTTCGCGCAGGGTCGAAGTCGAAGATATAAGCATTCTCCTTGCGGTAGAACTTGCCTTTGTCGTGGAACAAGCACGGATTCTGCGCACGGAACGCCGCCTGCATATACAGGGATGCACTCTTGATGCTGCTCAGCATCAGCACAGCAGTCCATTCTGGAATCGTAACGCCCGTGGTGAGCTGTCCGACAGACAGCGTAATTGTCTTGTCGTTCTGGGCGATAGCCTCGGTCACGCTGTCAAACGCTTTCTTGGCAGAATCATCATCGTTCAATCTACCGTCACCCACTGCCGCGACGACCTTGTAATCCTTGAAAACAGGATGGTTGTTCAGCTTGCGGGCTAGAGCCTTGGCGCTGTCCACACGGTTCAGCAGCCAAAGCGTATGCTTTAATTCATCGCGTAATTCCGGTGTGGAGAACGGGAACTTAGTCTGTGTAGTCAGCGCATCAAGGAACTTGTCCACAGCGCTGTCATGCACAAAGTTTCCGGCCTGATTGACTGCAAAAAACTCATTTAGGTCAAACGCCCATTCTTCTGTCTCGCCGTTGATTTCAATGCCCTGCTTCAGTTCATCCCGAACGACCTCGGACATCTGATAGGTGAACATATTGAGCTGCGGCAGATTCGCGTAGGGATTCTGCTCGCTCTGGTCACCCTGCCAATCGCGTTTTTTCTTCTGCTCGTCGGCATAGGTCCAGTTATAGATGGCGTCCTCTTTGAATTTTTCGCTGGCAATGGCCTTAAACGGCGTGCCGGACAGATGCAGCGTAAAGTTGCGGTCAATATGGTCGAACGCCACATCCGTCTTGTAGGTATCTACGCCCTCGTGGGCTTCGTCAATAATCAGAACATCCCAATGAATGTCATTGACTTCTTTCAGCTTTTCAAATTCACCGCCAAAGTAAATGGAGCCTTTGAGGTCCTGCAAGCTGACGAACTCGATGCACTTGTAGTCGTCGTTGTTCAGCATATCCAGATACTGATTGCGGCTCACAACAAAAGGCTTCCCCTGCAGGGAGCTGGTATCGCTCACAAACAGATACCCGGAATCGGGACCGAGAAATTTCTCATAATCGGAATACCACGAGTTTGCAATCGCAGGGCGGTTTGTCACGATAAGGACCGTGTTCGCATTCATCTGCTTGCAGAGTTCATAGGCCGTTAGTGTCTTGCCGAAGCGCGGTTTTGCGTTCCAGAGGTATTCTCCCTTGGTGTGCAGACGGCTGTAATCCAGCGTTTTCTCTACGGCATCTTCCTGTTCCTCGCGCAGATTATACGGCGTGGCGGCGGTCAGAGTTTGCAGGATACCGCGATTGCTGCGGAAATCATAAAAGTGGTTGCGGGAGACGGGCCCGGTTACATGGAACCATTCGTTTTTCGGGTCGTTCTCAATGTTCAGCTTGCGCAAATAGCGGTGGAAATCCTTGTCGGTAAAGGTATCGCCGGAACCGTCCTCGAATGTGGCATTGCCGCGCCATTCTTCTTTGTATTCCACATCGGCAGTGTGGGTCTGTTGATTCAGACGTTTGTCTACGTCCTGTTCGGTGTAGCCGATTTTCGTCCAACCGTTGTGGCGGGCAATCTCAGGAGTGGTATAGGCATAAATCATCGGAACAACGCGGTCCGTTGTTTTGATGACGATTTTTGTGCTCATATTATGCCATCTCCTTTACACGAGATTCGATGAAGTCGATTTCCTGCTGGGAAAGGCCGTATTTCTTGTAAAGCTGCTGGTCGATATCGTGGATAGAGGCAGACCAATTGATGTCGGAGTTGGGGGTGAAATCTTGGAGAGGGACAAATTTGAAGTTGCTTGGCGTAATCATTTGCGTCTTTTTTGAAATAGACAATAACGCACGAGCAAATTTTGTTTTCAGATATTTAAGTAAGTTTTCCGCTTCTTGTTGAGTGTTAAAATTGCCAATGCTAAAAAACGTTTCTGTATGTCCCATGCCTGGTGCTGCTACAACAGCAGGTGCTAGTGTTTCACCAAATTCGCCAACCCCACTAGCTTTTGGCAAAAAAATTTTGTAGTTGTCAAGGTTTTTAACTGTATTGATATAGGGGCGTTGGATAAACATTGATACACGCTCATTGTCTAGCCGCCCCATGATTATGATATAGTTCTTGTTATCCGGCTTTTTCTTATAAAAAAGCATAGGTAGTTTTGCTATGATATTTGATTTCAAGTCATTTTCGTGCCCTTTACTTTGAAGTGCTTTCACTTCTGGATGCTCTTTGTGCATCACTTCTGTAAAATGATACGCGTAGCTCGAAATACCTATATTGCCAACATTTGCTTTTTCGCTATATTCTTTAGTCTTTTGTAAAATGCCATTTAATTCTTCATAGGGAGTGAATACTTGAATAGGTGTAAATTCACGTGTTCTGTCGTAATAGGTTATCGCCACACCGCCTTTAATATCTGTGTTTGGAAAGATTTTTTTGCAATCTGGTTCATATAAACATACCTTAAAGTGCTGGTTATTAAGCATTTTTTCGTTCCATGCTTTTGGTGTGCTTCCCGCATTAAACAAAAAGCGCGCTGGATGAATTAGTTCAACCTTATCTGCAACAGTGTATGCCGCATCCATAAAAAGATTGTAAACAGGTGCCGCAAAGTTTCCATTGTCGCCAGAGCTAGAAAAATCAGTATTGTATGGCGGGTTTCCGATGGCATAATCGAACTTCATAGCGCTACTTTTCTCCCTTCATTCTGTTATATGTAATTGTTCGCATAGCTCGCCAATCATGAATTTTACATTCGTACTTTTTGTTCTGTTTTGTCACTTCATCAAGCAACGCATCCTGTTCAAATCCGCTTATAAATAGGGACAGTTGCTCGTAGTTAGCTGGCGTGCTCAACTCTTTATTCGGAATTGTTCCTTTCAGCTCATCCATCTGCCATATATTCCAGCAGATTACATTGGCAATTTTGTTCAGTTCCGTAGCAGTTGGCTCCCGTTTCCATCGCTCCTGCATATAGTCCACAAAGGTCATCAGCAGGTTGATGCGAGCAACCAACAGGTTGTCGCCCTGATATTCGTAACCATAGGTGGATTCAAAGGCCCGCCGTGCCCATTTCAGCCAATCAGCTTCATTATCAGTGTTCTCGTTCACGACCCGCAGCTTTCTGTCCAGAATCCCGATTCTGTTTTCAATCGGTAGTTCTTCTCCTGTAGCGGCATCATAGCGAGATACTAGATAAGGGGCCTCGCCGCAGGTGATTTCCAGCCGCCGAGAATCAACATACCGCTGCCAATCCCGTTCTTTTTCAAAGTAAACAGGCTCTTTCGTTGGCCCCCAATGTTCACCGTTCAACGTATTAAATACGTTCTCTCGTCCAAACCAATCGTCATCACATTTATTGTTCATGTAGCAGACGACCCAAGAGGGCGTAAAGACCTCGGCTTTGGATTTCGTTCTTGCCGCCTGTTCTTCTTCCGCTTTCAAAATGCGCGGCTGGATAAGATTGGCATATACCCCGGAAATCAGCTCCGGCGTGATTTGATTATCCTGCCGATAGCCATCGCCGTATCGTTCATAAGTATTTGTTGCCCAGATTATATTTTCACCTGTCGTCTTATCTTCCAGCAGAAACCGCATTGCCGTTCTGACCGGATAAGAATACAGGTCAATCAGTTTGCCCAGATGTGCCACCCCCGCGCAGCGCAGGAAGCAGCCAGAACTCATCCTTACGGAGTTCTTCTCCGTAAGGAAAGGGACGTCCCTTTCGCGCTGATTGTTATTTTTGCAAACGTTTCTTGCTATTTTATATGGCAGCCTTTCTCTTTAAGCTGCATTTCTGTTATTTGATATTTGCTTTTTATTGCTGTGCAGTTTCAAGCAGGTATCAAGCTCTTCGTTGAGATTGTATCGGCTGTGGTTCTTGAACTTGAAAATATTATAGCATATAGCACCGTTTCTCTCAACGCTTGTTTTATCGGCACTCATCCACCTTTAACTGTCTCAAACTCCAAAGTAATGGTATCCACGATACAAAAAGCCTGTGACCCGTATGGGGTTCCATCACGATAAGTAGAAAACGTATCACAGGAAAGTACTCCGCCTTCCAGATACACTTCTTTGACCGGCGTATGTCCTACCACTTGCAGATATTCGCCGCCGCGATACAAACGTTTTGCATTCTGATTTGGAGACAGCTGCGGGCGATACCAGATAGGAGAATCTGTTGCCCACATTGTTTCACAACTCATTTGGTTGATAGCTTTGACAGCCGCGAGAACATTTTTTTGGTTCTGTGGTGCTACCCGGAGCTGAACAAAGAGATTTGCAAGGCCGCCGTGCATGAAAAGTGTTTTGTCAATTTTGTGGATATATGCAAGCTGACTTTTCTTTGGCAAGGTATTTGTCAACTTTTTAATTTCTTTACACACCAGCCCTCTTTTTTCCGGATGGTATCCGGTTTCCGGTTTTCCCCAGATGTAGCTCAGGTCATGGTTCCCGTAGCACCAGAGAGTATCTGGATGTTCCTTGGCAAACGCAATTGCGGTTTCATAGGTCTCCAGATACTGCGCATCATCATGTACCCCGAAATCATCTGCCAGGTCCATGAGACAGACAGCTTTTTCTGCAATGCCTTTTTTCATGATGGTATCTGCCTGCGCAAACATCCAGGGGTTCAAATGGCAATCTGGAATGACTAAGACCTTCATGGCTCTTCACCTCTCTTTTTTGTGTTTACTATTTAGATTATATACGATTCGCACCGAACGTCGAGAATTCCGTTCTGGAGAATCATTGTGTTCGGCCGCCATGGTATCGTGCTACCGGGCCAAGCTGAGCCACGCCAAATAATGCTGAATCGGAATTCAGTGAAATTAAATTCAACGTTTTTGAGAATACAAGAAGAGCCCCCGCCAAGCAGCGGAGGCTCGCTTTTTGTGCAGCAAAGCTCAAAGTCCTAGGGGTATTTCTCCAAACGCCAGGAAATCTCCCTCATATTTTGTGCGAAGGCACTACCTGTTCGTTCTTCCCAAGCGGTTGGGCCTGAAGCAGGGCGCTCACATCGAAACTGGAAGCGTTGTACACCGTTACGCCATGTTCCAGAGCGTATTTTACTGTGTATGCCGTACCACCGGTAGTCCTTGTACAGTAGGAAATACAATAGGCAGAGCAATCGACTAAATGTCGGTCTCTTTGGAGGTATACTCCCCTGCTTGGTTCTTTTGCTATGTAGACTGCCTTGTCTACCTGCTTGTCTATCTTCTCTGCGTGCCGCTGCTGTTCCAAGCTCCATTTAGAACGGTATCCCTCAAATGGCAAAACCTCAATAATCCGAATCCGTGGATGCGCAGCTTTTAAGGAAATTAACATGTCTGCCATGAGGGTATTGAAGCCTAAGGAACCGCCGATGCCAAAATAGGTGACCCCCTGCTGAATGAGTGGAATGAGCCGATGCTCTACCCTGACTAATATTTTAAGCTGTTCTCCTGGCGGAATATCTTTGTGCCCGACAAAGCAGCAAGTTTGCTCTCGGTATTTATTATTCACATTGTTCCTCCTTTGCTTCGACGAACCACTTGTCTACCTCATAGTACAGGTATGTTTTGGCTCTTCCTATCTGGCAGGTATAGCGCACCCCAACGCCACCGGTCTTTGAGTATTTGCGTGGCAGCACTTCCGAGATGCAGGTGATGTCGAATCTCTGACCTGTGTCCCAGATGACTGTCTGAGGTGTCAATATGCCTTCAGGAGAGAAATCGGCGATGACCTCGACATATTTCTTGGTTCTTTGTTCTGGCATGAATTAGATACTCCCCTGCAAATATCCGTGTGGATGTATGGTGTGGTCTCCCTTTGCATCGCAATGTGAGAGAAACCGGTCTTTGTACATGACGGCTCGCTGCACGGAGTAGTATCCGAATCGGTTTCGTATCCCATCGATTGCGGATTCGAGTCGTTCAGTCTCCTCTTGCTTTTCGGCACTATACTCAAAAGATATCTGGTTTGGTTCGGTATCCGGACGCAGGTCAATGGCACGCACACCGACTGAGCGAAGATGCTCACTCCACCGATAATTCTTCTTGTACAGCTGGTACGCTGCCTCTGCAATATCCTTTTCCTGCATCGTTGGCTGAGGCAGCTTGACTTGCCGTTCAAAGCTGAAAAGGCTGGAATCTCGGAGACTCACTTCTACTCCTCGACATCGGAAATGATTCTCCCGGAGGCGGGCCGCAACACTCTCCGAAAGAAGATAAAGCACTATCCAGACGTCCCCATCAGTTAGGAGGTCTCTTGGCGTGGTCCAACTGTTCCCAACGCTCTTGATGGGTGCTTGAGCCTCCCTGTCCTCGTATTTTGCTACCGTTCCCGTATCAAGCCCGTTGGCAAATCCCCATAGCATGGGACCGATTTTTCCGAGTTTCTCTTTCAGAAAGCTTGGATTGGTGGTCGCCAAGTCACCGATTGTATGGATACAGTAGTTTGACAGCTTTTTCCCCGTTCTGGACCCAACATACAAAAGGTCCGTGGCAGGCAGCGGGAATACGATATCCTTCCAGTTTGACCTTGATATGATGGTGGTGGCATCCGGTTTCTTATAGTCGGACCCCAGCTTTGCAAAGACTTTATTCCAGCTCACGCCGATAGAACAGGTGATGCCGAGCTCATCCTTCACGGCGTCGGAGATTTGCTTGGCTATCTTTTGCCCGCTGCCAAAAAGAGACTGGCTTGCGGTACAATCAAGCCATGCTTCATCTAAGCCAAACGGCTCGACCATGTCGGAATATCTGAGGAATATCTCTCTGGTGTATCCGCTGTATCGTGTATATAAATCATAATGAGCCGGAACAAAGATAATGTCGCGGCAATGCTGCTGAGCCTCCCACAAAGCCATTCCGGTTTTCACGCCCATCCATTTGGCCGGATACGAGGCAGTCAACACGATGCCATTTCGCCTTTCCGGGTCACCACATACCGCAATTGGTTTTCCCTGCAGCTTTGTGTTATAAGCCGCCTCGCAGCTTGCGTAAAAAGAGTTCATGTCACAGTGAAGTATCGCTCGTTCGCTCGCCATGATTGGCCTCCTCGGTTCGCGGTAACACCTATTAGTTGTTATTTGTGCCTTGTTGGTTGTTATCGGTTGTTATTAGTATAGCAAATACAACCGTAAGTTGCAATATGTGCGAGCAAAATAGAATTTGGAAGTCCAATCAAATACACTACAACTGGTAGTCATCGCCAGCGGTTGTATGGAACGGTTACTATTTTGTAATTCATGCATGAAATTGACGTATGGCAAGTAGTTGGCAAAAGAAAAAGCCGCCCACCCGGTTATGGGTGAACGGCAGGAAACGCTATCTATGTAAAAAGACGACTGAGTTCGTCAGAGGTCTTGTAATCTATCAGGCAGCTTTCTTTGCTGCGTTGTCGGTAGCTTTTGCAGAAATTCTTTTGCGATGAATATCGTACCACTTTTCGAATTCTTTAAAATCGACTAATTTTTGAATTTCAGGAGTGGCCTTGTAATTATAGATTTCCTCAAATAAAGAAATAAGCTTATAGCCAAGGTCCTCCATGATTTTTGATTCATACTCGTTACCGTGTTTGTAGTTTTTTGGCAATACAATGTCATATTTTTTGTCAAAAGCTTTTAAGCCCGGTTCCAGTATACGAATAAAAGTATATCCGGCATTATGCATTTTGATGAATTTATAGCAATCAACTCTTTTTTTGTCTTTATGCCAATATACACCATTGTACTCCATGCAAACCTTGCGAGTGTTATCGACAAAATCTACACCATATTTGTTGTTATAGCCAAAAATGTGACGAACTTCATCGAATGCATTTGGAACTCCGTTTTCCCTTGCAAAACCCATTGCAATACGAACAGCATACTGCTCTGGTTTGGAAATAAAATTTGTCGTTTGATTACAATTACCACACATATAACTAATGCCTTGTGCAGTCAGATAATTAGCTGAAATCACCCATTTATTACCACATTCAGGGCAATTAAGAAATAATGTTTTGTTGCTGGAATAAGAAACTTCACTTGCCTGATACGGACTATCTGGACGAATACAGTTAAGAATATCCTCTCGATTATTTTTCTTTAAGTAAGTTTCCAAATCCATATGATTAGCGAGAATTTTCGTATCGCGGCAATAAGGACATGGGTAAACTACATTTGTGACTTTGCAAATTTTAGCCTCAAACTCTTTTTTGCAATCAGGACAAGTAAAACTTGCAACCGCATTGCTTCCCATAGTGTACTTTGTTGCAAAGTCAGCGTTTTTTTTGCTTAACATAGCAGCTACTTGGGGGCAGGTCGTAGCTAAATCATTGTAGCCAACAACAACTTTAGTCCCATTACAGATAGGGCAGCCAGTAGTATTGCCTTTCGATTTTTTGATGCTTTTCACAAAGGATGTGACAGTCGTCTCAAATTCGTGCTTACATTTTGGGCAATTGAAAATTGCAGTCTTAGTGCTTTGGGCGAAAACTTCTGCTGGGTAGCATTTATTCTTTTCGCTCCACATTGCTACAGCCTGCGGGCATTGCGAAGCCAAATCATTAACTCCAACAATAGGTTTCGGATTGCGACGCGCTTTTTTTACTTTGCGGCAATAAGGACATGGGCAAACTGCTATTGTGACACTGCAAATTTTAGCCTCAAACTCTTTCTTGCAGTCAGGGCAGACAAAAGTAAGTTTCCTGTTGCTTCCAGCAGTAACTTCAAAAGCAAAGTGCTTATCTTTCTCACTCAGCATTGCGGCAACTTCAGGAGCGACCGTAGCCAAATCGTTTTCTCCAACAATCAGTTTTTGGCGAGTCTTTCTAGTTTTAGTAGCTTTCTTTTCCTCTTCCTCATACGGCATCTTAATGCCAAGAGTCGGAACAGTCGTGCAAGCAGTGCAGTTGCAGGTGGTGGTGTGCATAACATTCATAAAAGCATTCATAATTTTTCTCTTTCTCCTCGTAACATTCGAGGCTTGTAATAAAAAAGCAGCGACCATCCCCCTACTGGAGGAAGATGATAGCTGCTACATTCACATTCACAAGCCAACTTCGTATCAGATGGCTTTTTATTATTCTTCAGTGGTTTTCTGACCGTGGTGAAGAGCGCCACGGATAAACTGATTCCAGCGAGCATGGTACAGAACGAACCCGTCTTCGAACTCGACGGTGATGTTGTTGACACCATGATAAGCGGTGCAGGTGGCTTTGCTGCCGTCCTTCATCGTCATCGTAGTGCCAACAGATTTCGGCGAACCATACTCATCCTTGTAAATCGCACCGATAGTATGTCCTCGCATTCTGCAATTGGGGCAGCAAGTAACACCGGATGCAATAGCCCGCGTCATGTTGTGGATGCTTGTCACAAACTCTTGTTTGCAATCGGGGCACACAAAAATTGCGCGTCTGGACGACCGAGCAGGAATTTTGCTGGGGGCGTAATCGTTCTTGCCGCTCCACATAGCAGCGGCTTTTGGATACATGGTCGCCAAATCGTTGACGCCGGAAACAGCTTTGCGACCTGCACAAACAGGGCAACCGGTATTGTCATGCAACAAAGAATTGACGACGTTGCAAACGGGAGCCTTAAACTCCTGTTTGCAGTCGGGGCAGACAAACCATGCCATTTTGTTGTTGCCTGCAGATACCTCATTTGGAGAGCAAGCGTTTTTGCTGCCCCACATGTTGGCTGCTGCAGGGCACTTAGTAGCCAAGTCGTTGATTCCGGAAACCACTTTCAAGCCACGACAAACGGGACAACCGGTGCGGTAATGCATCAAAGAGTTGACGACATTGCAAATGGAAGACTCAAACTCTTGTCCGCAATCAGGACACACAAAAATGGCTTTTTTGTGGCTTCCTGCAGGTGCTTCACTGGGAGTGAAAGCGTTCTTGTCACTCCACATGGCAGCGGCCATAGGGCACTTAGTAGCCACATCATTGATGCCGGAAACAATCTTTTTACCTGCACAAACAGGGCAACCAGTGTTACCGTTCATTACCGAACGAACAACACTAAAGATTTTGCTTTCAAATTCCTGCCCACAGTCTGGGCAAACAAATGTGAACTTTCTTCTGCTTCCCGCAGCCACTTTACTGGGAGAGAAGGTGTTCTTGTCACTCCACATGGCAGCGACCTTAGGGCATTTGGTAGCCACGTCATTGATGCCGGGGATAACTTTCTTGGAATTGGTAGTGTTGGTGTTGATGTTGGTGTTCATAGCGGTTTTCATAGCAAACTCTCTTTCTCCTCGTATTTTCGAGGCTTGTAAAATAAAAATAGCAGCTATCATTTTTACGATAACTGCTTCATATATGAGCATACGGCGTGCAGCCGAATGTCATGCTGGAATTGGATAGAGTGGCTTACTGCTCATCGAGCAGGATTCCACCGTGCTTGGCGATGATGGCATCGACAACAGTGAGCGGCACATAGCCGTACACTCCGTCATCACCATATTCGTCGAGCAATGGCTCGGACGGAGACGGGAACCCGACTTCTACGCTCACGTAGCTCCCCTCGTCGTCCTTCTGGCAGTAGTGGTCTTCGGATGCCTGGATAGACATCTTAAAGCCATCTGCGCAGATTGCTTCGGGGCGGTTCTCGCGCATCGCCATCATAGCGGCAAATATGTTGACGCTATTTTTGGCAATTTTCTCCTTCTTCAGGAGGTCGGTAACGCGGATGAATTCGGCGGTGTTCATAATGGTGTTCATAGCTTTTCTCGACTTTCTCCGCATTACGCGGTCTTGCAACAAAAAAGACAGGTCACCCGATTGGTGCCTGTCTGAATTTGTCAGATTATGAATGGTTGATGTCGGTTTATTATCTGTCGTACAACACTTATTGTATGCCGTTCGCAAGTTTCGTCAAACATTTTTTCAAAAGAAAAAAGCCGCCCACCCGAAGGCAGACGGCTTGTAATTACTATTTTGTAATCCTTGTTTGCTTGCCGGGATATGCGAGCCAGATACAATAGGAGTTGTACAACAAATACAACATTGAAGTATTTGTGCAAAAACTATCCAAACGAAGGAGAACGAAAGAACATGAGAAACAAAAACCTGACCGCTGCCGCTGCTGTGGCAACCGCTGCAGCCCTGATGCTTGCCGGATGCGCTACTCAGAAGCCGCCGCTTCCTCTTCCGAAGCAGCTTCTACCGCCCCGGCTGAAAGTTCTGTGGTTGAGGAGACTACGCCGGAGGAAGCGCCTTCCGAGGTTACTGATGTAGACGAAGCTGCTACAGAGGACCTGCTGTTGAGCACCGAGACGATGCACTACAGTGCTGATGATGAAGATGGCGTTGTTACCGTCCATAAGTACGATGAGAACGGCAATGAGATTTTCATGCGTGAAATCGACAAAGCAAGTGATATGGACACCGTTATTATCAAAGAGCTGGACGAGAACGGCAATGTCCTGAAAATGGCCTCCTGCCTCAATGGCGAGCAAAACTATCTGTACACTCAGGTTTTCAACGACCACGGGGACATGATTGAACGCGATGATGAGGATGGCAATCCTTCCATCGTGTGCCAGTACACCTATGATGACAACGGCCGGAAACTGAGCGAAGAGTCCTACACCGTAAGTGATGGTGAGCAGTATCTGAACTACTCCACCGCCTATACCTATGATGATACCCATGAGCTGCCCGTCACGGAAGTTATCACGAATGATAGCGGTGTCCAGACCACGACCCGCGATTTCGATACCATGGATGTCGATGGCCTGTACATCGAAACTGTCAGCGAAGATGGTGCAGATGACATTGTGTATCACAAGCGCGCGAGCGACAACAAGACCACTTATTATTTTGGTCAGGGCAGTGAGGTCTCGACCGAATACGATGAGCATGGCAATATGACCAAACAGCAGGGCAAAGATGCTACGATGGGCAACTTCGAACAGACCTTCGAGAACACCTATGATGACAACGGCAATCTCATCTCCATGAAGTCCGCCTATAACGGTGATGATGGCTACTTCATTGACTACACCTACGCTGCTCTGAATGATGCAAGCTACAACGGCGAGGGCACGCTGCTCTTTGATGCAGCAACGGATACCCCGTCTGCCGCCTGATGCTTTCACGACGCAGACTGAAATTCAAACCATTGGAGTCGCCTTCGGGTGGCTCCTTTCTTTTTGCTTGAGCCTATCTTGTGGTATACTGGAAAAAAGGAGTGTGAAATATGAGTATCGAAGAACGCGCAGCGGCTGCTGCTGAACTGAAAGCGACCGGAAAGTGCAACTGCACACAGTCTGTGGTCAAGGTGTTTGAGGACAAACTACCTATCGATGATGAAACACTGATGAAGCTGACGGCGGGATATGCTGCCGGTATGGGGTGTATGGAAAGCACTTGCGGGGCCCTGATTGGCGCTGTCATGGTGGCAGGTATTCTCACGGATGGCAAAGGCACGCCCCGTATTTCCAAAGAGCTTGTACAGAATTTCGAGCGCAAATGCGGTGCTACCATCTGCAAGGACCTGAAAGGCATTGAGACCGGCAAGGTTCTGTGTCCCTGCCCAGAATGTGTCCGTAATGCGGTCCTCTCGCTCGGAGAGGCTCTGGGCGAATAAAGCAACAAGAAAAGAGGAGCTGTTCTAAGCCCCTCTTTTTTCTTTTCCCTATTCTGTTTCTTTGGCAAGACCAAGAATTTCTTGTACCCGCGCCATGTCTTTCGGAATCTGGTCTTTGGGATGATTCCGAATCTCAACAACCCGTCCAATGGCCGTTGTGTGTTTCATCGGTGTTGGGACCACGACCGTATCTCCCTCGCAGATTTCGTCCCCACAGCGGTAATAGCGTGTTCTCACCACGCCATCGATATCGACACCACAAAAAGCCACTTCATTGCACTTCCTCAATACTTTGCTATACACGCGAGAGTCGAACAATATCCCGAGGCTCTGGCCCTGGAAGAAGTCTGTCAGCCTGCCAACAAAGTCCGGCCAGTTATCGGGCAGACCGTCCTTGTCGAATGAGCCTTCCAGAACGGAAGTGTCTCCACTGTCACGAGTCACGACTATTCTATAGGTCTTTCGAACCTCATCCTGTACAGTATCTGGTGAGTGTCCTTTTGGGTGGGAAAACACGCTCTGGTCATCATATACCTTGAGGAACTCCGCCACCTTGTCTTTGAGTTCGTACTGCAAGGAGACTCTTCCCACACGCGCAATACGGCGATTATAAGTTATCGTGCCCTCTGAACTAACGAGCAACCATTCATTTGTATCATGTATACAAATTCCGTACTCATTTACATATTGGTCTTTTACCTCATCTGCCGCAGTCTGTTCCAGGCTGATTTCGATGGATTTCACCTTGTTCTTCGTTTCGGCCTTAACACAAAGACTGAACAGCTCTGGCATTCCGGTTCTTTGCCGAAGGATATCCGTGAGAGACTCGTCGTGATAGCGGTAGTCCTGGCCATTCGCCCCGTGGTAGAAGTATACTTCATCGTCATCCGTTAGAAGCCGGACACGCCAATGTCCACTAACTGACGGGATGCGTTTCCTGCGATAGTTCGCGAATGTTTCGGAGAATGCAGCAAAGATGTAGTCAGTATCGGCTTGTGAAATACGGGTTTTAGCCTTTTTCGTTCCCTCTGGCGTCTTTTGCGTGAGCTTCGCTGTTCCATCCCGTGTGATTTCGAGAAGCTGCTTTTCATCGAACCCTGGCAAAGATAGGTCGGCCACTCGGCAGGACCTGATTCTGATTTTCTCGAGAGCGCCATGGAACGGCAAGCCCTCATGCGTGATGTATGTTCCCATTAAGGTTCCTCCGCAATAATTTATTGGCTTCAGGAAGGATATTTCCGGCTCCAGAAATACACAAGGACTTTCTCGATTCTATCCTGATATTTTCCTGGGTCTACTCGCTCGCAAAACACATATTCCCCTGCCTCGACTTTCTCAAAAGCCCTGTCATCCACTAGAATCTCAGATTCAGGTGAAAACAGTTTTGCAGAGTACGAGTCGGTCCATAGCTTGGCATTTTCCGTTCTGCCAAGATTATATTTGTGGTCGTTGTGATTTTCCTTGCTCACGCTTCCCTGCGGCTCATCCGATTCTTGCCCATCTGCTCCACCTGATATCAGTCCTGCGAAACTCAAATGTATGTCACTATTATACAATGGGAAGTCCGCTTTGTGAACTGCTTTTATCAAAGCCGAATAGCCAAGTCTCTGGTTTTGGTTACAGGAGAGTTTGCTGAGACAACCGGGTAGCCAAAAAGACAAGCTGGCAGTTGTCACAAGGCCCTGCAGACGTTCTGAACCTATCTTATTGGGACGACTGCGCTCTGCTGAGAAATCTGTATGCCTTGGCATAGATTCGTTTTGACCAGGCCATCCGTTCTGATGAACATTATGAAACCAGACTTTGGACTGATTGCTCTACCTCCTCACAGCCGTCAGAAAGCCCTTACCTGCGCATTGTTTCCGTGTGAGCAAGGAAAACTTACCCATGCAAAAAGAAAAAGCACCACAGAGGCTCTGTGCCCCTATGGTGCTTATGCTTGGCTATTGAAGATTTTTCGTGGTTTTATTACTTTTAATTCACATTACACAAACAATATGCCAGTATTTTTCGCAACAAATTTACATTTCCCTGCGGCTATTGCAGTTGCGCTTGTGTCGTTGTATTTTGTTGCTTTTCCGTCTTTAGAGCTTGCTATTCCTTGCATTACATGAATTTGCTTGCCGACAAGGAACACGCTGCCCGGAAAGTTACGGTTCATGTTTCTGTATGTTGGATGATGCTCTTTTACTTTAAGCTTGCAAACATCATCCGGATGCTCTTTGCGGAATTCCTCTAAGCTGACAGTCTTTTGGTCTTTCGCTTTATGCCGGTTTATAGCAACTGCCTTATTATTGAGTGTGTACACGCGGTTCATATTTTCATTGTTTAACACTCTTCTATCATGGCGGCGGAACTGTTTAAGCACATACGGCATATGATTGTTGATGTTGCTATCACAGACATTGCTCGGCAAGACAGAACAAGCAATGCAGTAAGCGTCGAGCCAATGGTCTTTACTTACACCGTGCGCTGCACGATAGTCGTAGGTACTTTTACCATTGGTCACAAAGGAATGCTTCGGGAAAAGAGAACTTAATTCGTTCGTCAGTGTCGGGATGATTTGATTCAACACACCCAAAGAGCCATACTTTTTATAGAGTCCGGTGCTCTTTTTGGCAAGTTTCTTTTCCCAAGCAGAATCTTTGTGTACAAGGTCATGGTGCTTTGCACATAGTCCAACGATATTACCAATAGTGTTGCTGCCATTTTTGTGTTGCGGCACTACATGGTGGTAATGGTCAATCGGCTTTTTGCAAAATAGGCAATGATGTTCTTGTATTTCAGAGACGGCACTTTCAAGGCTTTCTTTTTTGTAAAGAGGTCCTTGCTGATACTGCCACTTTTGAATGTTGGGATTATCAAGCCTCATGAACGCAAATTTGTTGACTTCAAGTACAACATCGCTGATGGGAAGAAACTTTTGAATCTTCTTAACCAAGTTGATGTGTGTTTGGAGCAGCTGATTTGCAGTAGGTGTAAGCCAGCCTTCCGGTCTTGTGCGGTTGGTGAACTTTGTCTCTTTGTTTTTGATGCCGATGCAAAGTACATCTTTTTCACAACCCGGTAGGCGGCGTTTAATAACACCGATATCTTTTGCGCGTTTGCTGACGTTGCCATTTTGAGCAGTAGTTTGCTTAACGCACTTTTTAGAAATAGTTCCATTTGCCTTAGCTCTCCGTTGACGGCGGCAGCGTCTGCCATTGGTGCGTCTTGCGCGGCGGGCTTTTTTACGGTCTTGCATCAACTTTGGAATCTCTTTATTGCGAGTTTCCAGATGTGCCGTAAAGACTGCCGTTCCATTTGCTTTAACAACGGCAACGCCGATATTGGTTCTACCAGGGTCAATGCCTAAATATAGGGGCTGCACTACATCATTGGTTTCATACAGCAGTTGGATGGTAAACGGTTTTGCTCTTACGACTCGTGCTTTTTGCTCTTTAAGCAGGTGGCGCACATGTCCGCCGCGAGTCGTAGGCATCAAAGGTTTACCGTCTTTGTTAAGTACATAAACAGTGGACATATTCGCCACCTCCTTTACGATAAATCTCTCCTGCCGAAGCAGGAGGTTGTGTTTCCCTTGGCTAGATGACGCCTTCGCATGGTTGCAGGCTGGGAAAACCGTACAAGTGCAGCTCGTCATCTTGATGTACAAAAGTACATCTGCCTGTGATATCGAAGGAACTTAGTGAAATGGGGTCATTCCACTAAAATTCTTCAATACCCTTATGCTTTCTTAGAGATAATCGCTCAGCTTAATGACACCAACCGAGTTCGGAGATGTATCGATGTCCAGATAAGTGCATCCGGAACAAGCCCTGTCAAACCTGACGATTTCGGAATGCGGGGTGTGCCCAAATACATAGAGCGTCTTATCGTGTCCAGACCGTACCTCATCCGGGTCATAGCTATAATATCTTCCAAAAGGATTATTATGCGTAATCACTATATGCTGATACTTATATGGTTCCGTATAATCGATATTAACCTCAGTAGCCGTCTGATTCCAAAGCCATTCAAACGCTGCTCTTTGTTTCCTTGTACAGGAGAGATACTCGTATATAGTTCTTTCGGCATCATAGGGATTGCCGCACACCACTTCCAGCAAGTACAGAATAATCTTCCAAAGGCTATCGTCTTCCCATGCTAATGTATAAGCGATAAAGGCTCGAACAAAAGCATGAAAGGTCTTAGGCTTTCCCTGAATGATTTCGATTCGTTTATCGGCACTGCACTCATACTCTTTGAGTTCTTCTTTTGTTTTGGGATAAGTATATCCTTCCTTGTATGTTCTGAATATTCCTGCCGCAAACAACCGAATTTGGGGGACTTTGATTAACACATGATAATACTGAAGCATCTTCCTGTGTTGAAGCTCATGGTTGCCCTGAACCAATCTCACATCACATTCATGCTCTTGCAGAAAAGACACCGTTCTGGCATTATCTTTTCCACGGTCGGTGACATCTCCCACGCAGATGATGGTATTGCCCTCCTGCCAGCCTGCTGCATTGAGAGATTCCATCAATCCTTGATAGTTTCCATGGATATCTCCCGCCACGAAGATTTCGCTCATCCTCATCTCTCCTTCTCTTTTTCTTAAAGCATCATGAGCAGCCGTTCCATTTCATTGTTGTCCTTATAGGAGGAAATAACCATATTCCGGCGGTCGCGTTCCTGCTCCTCTTCGGGATACCAGTCTTCTGTATAATCATCACCGAGAAGTTTCTTGGCAACGTCTTCAATCGAGAATCCGACTCGAGGTTCCTTGTTTTCATCAAAAGCCCTCTGCGCTTCCTCAAATCTCGTATCGAGCTTTTCCTTTTCCAGCTCAACGCCGGATGCATCTACACCAAAGAAGGTCATTTCCCATAACACACGGGACAGGCAGAATTCAAGGCCATAGATGTAGATGCTGGATGGTGCCAGTTTCCAGCTAAGAATCTCGTCCCAAGCGCTGAGTTCAAAAGCATATTTCGTGGGAAGGTCCTGATTCATCACTGCATTCTCGATTTCGTCCGTGCTCATAAAGGTCAGCATCTCATCACTGATGGGCTCAGATTCTTTCAGGTGCTCTTCTCTCCATTTACGGAGGTCTTCCACTTCGATGCAGACAGTGTCATCCCCCTCATCGCCAAATCCCTTGCAAACCACAATGATACTCTGTTCATCCGGGTTCACCGCTTTCGGCGTGACGGTCTCCATTCTTGCAAATGCTCTATCGACTTCCTTGACTGCTGTCGCCTGTTCCTCGTTATCAGAATACATGGCAGCAAATTCTTTCTTCAGCTTATTTGTATCGCAATGCATAAACGTTTCATAAATGTTCTTGAAATCAGTCTTTGTCATATCATTTTCCTTTCTTCGTTTTCTGTTCTTTAATGATGGTCACCTTGACTTTGGCTGCCAGCTTTTTCTTGACCGCCTCATATTCTTTCTCAGTGCCCTTGAATGTGATTTTGTTACCGCCGCTGAGCATCGCTTCCTGCACACTTAACGGGTCGATGCATTCCGGGTATTCTGTATGCAATCCCACGAATGTTTCTGAACCATGTGGGCGTGGACTGATTACCTCATATACCATTCTCGTCTCTCCTCTAAGCCAAAAAAGACGAATGGCAGCTACGCAACCGGCAGCCTGTTACCGGGCAGCGGCTACGCTTCCGTCATCCGTCTTTCATTTCTTTACAAGCAGCTACGCTTCATTGTATGACCTGCGGTATGCGGGCCTACGGTACTTTCGGAGTAGTCTATTGCGGCTACGCTTCCCGCAAGTACATTTCGCTCAACTTTAGGCAAGTACCTACGGTTTCAAGCACCTACGGTTCCGACCAGGTTATTTATCGTCGTCGTTGTTTTCCCGGTCTTCCAGAATCTGCGGATAAATCCAAAACATGAAATATGCCAGGATAATATAAGAACCAACAAAATGAAAGAACAAGGCCGGTGTAGTCATAACATCCAAAAGACCAACGAACTTGAAAACAACAAGAGTTAAAGCAGAATTAACAAGGAACACAAGGTCCAGAAGCAAGATTCGACCAACAGTGATATTCGACATGATTTATGCCTCCTCAGCAAAATATTGATGTAGTGACTCCGATACGATTTCCTGCGTTTCCTGGCTCCAACGAGTATACGCATTGTCAGGGAACTCGGCGTTCTCTACCATGCTCAGCTTCCAGGAGGATACAGGAACCCCGTTCTGGACTGTAATTATGGTGGGCGCTCCGATTCTCTTTTCACCGATACTGATGCTTTCGCCGTTCTCGTCTTTCACAGTATAGTCGATGAGATAATCGCTCAGCCAGTCAAGAAGCTCATAATACCCTTTTCCGGGAGCCACGGTCATGACCGGGCCATTCAGAGTCTCATCAAATTCATACTTGTCGCGGTAGTTATCAATCTGGCAATAGTAGAGGGTCTTTCCCTCCTCTTTTGCGGTCTCGATAAGTTCTGGCATCAGGTTCCGGCAATAAGGGCAGGTAGGAAATGCAAAAACGATAATGCCATCAGCTACGCTTCGTGCTTCCTCCGCCGTCACTTCTTTGATGGAGGCAAAGGCAGGAACTTTGATTTCCTGGAATGTCTCTTCTGCCGTCGAGCTACGCTTCATTCCATTATAGCCCTCATAGGTCCTTGCTAAAGCAACGGAAGGTATTCTGGCAGTGCAGATTGCGGCTGCCATTGCCAGTGTTGCTACAGCGTATGGAATTAAAAACTTTCTTTTCATAGGACATGCTTCCGATTTGATTTAGATAACCTCAAACTTTGATTAGATTGCATCTGAATGATTTGTGGTCAGAGGTATGTACAATTTTTCTTTTCTATATCTGCATTATACCATAAATTGCACTTTTTCTCAATTTGGAAGCCGGTTTGTTAAATGAAAGTTCACGATTAGCGGTCAAAGTGTTGCCAGCCTGCCAGACGAGCGGTTGAAGTAGCTCCATCAACCCCTCTGTCAGCCTTTCAATGCTTCCTGGAAGAAAGCGTTGTCCATGCGTCTTGTCTTTTCCTTGTGCGGCGGAATCAAGTCAAATACTTGTCTACTCTGCTTCCCCTCTTGTGTCTCCGCCTTTTCTTCTTTTCCAGCTTCTGAGATATCGAAATCGTCATCGAAGTCATCGTCATCAAAGAACCAAGAACACACGGACGATTCACTCATGGTTTTGAGTTCAAGACACTCTTCACAATAAGTTTGGGGTTCTCCCACACGAGCTTCAAACTTGCGCTTGCAGGTTGGACATACTCGAATCGCTATCATTGGTCATTCATCTCCTCTTCATTGTATCCATTATGCGTCAATGGGTTAATCCCATCGCGGCGAATTCCGTCGTCGTCGTATTTATGTGCTGGCATTGGGATGTTGTCAAAATCCTTGAAATCGAGAACTTTGCTTCCTAGTGCCCGGCTGATACCGTCTTGCGTTCCTCGCTCACAAACGACATGATAAGGCACTCGTCCGTTTTTTTGATATTCGAGTTCTTTAAACTCAATGACCGGCAGCGTTATGGTTTTGCATTTCTGTTCATTGATGTATGCTTCAACATATCGCCCAGTAGTAACGGTTGTATGGCTTTCAGCCATCTCATCCAGCCACACGGAAATCATTTCATTGAGTTCATTTCGTGTTAAAGCTGCTGTTCGAGTAAGAAGTTCCACGCCGATAGAACTTGTTGGAACGAAATAGCTGTACTTGTAGACTTGTTCGAGATTCGTGAGCGTTAAGAGCCTTGTTGCGTTATGGATTTTGATAATATCAGTGCTGTCGATTGCTTTGCCATACTTATCGCCAGTAATGATTTTTGGAACTATGGCGCAGGTCTTGCCGATAACGATGCACTTAGGAGACATATTGCAGATTGTTGCGAAGTCCTCGTCCGTTGCCGCAAGTGAGCTGGATTTCAAGAGTTCCATCACTGCACTTACACGCCGCTGTTCGTAAGACACAACCCATCGCATCAGCTTATCGAGCGTACAGTAGAGAAAAGAAATGCCTGTGCGGTTGATTACGATACCTACCAGACGGCTTTGACCGAGCGTGTACTCCTCGCCCATTGTGGTGCTCGTCTTGATAGTTGCAGAGATTTCATCGGACAGGAAAAGAAGCCCTTTGTCATAGAAGAAGTCGCTCATGAAGGATTGGGACGCATCCTGTTCAGAATTAAGAACATCAATCAGCTTGATTCCAGCTTCCTTGGCAGGTTGAATTCCCGCTGCTCGGCACATGCAGAGTGTCGTTTCCACCCTGGTGAGCCGTCCTTGTTCGCCTTTGATTCGCCGCTTCATAGCCGCCCGCTTGTCTACATCCAGAGCGTCTTTTTGAGTGCTTCGAATGTATTTCAGACCGTCCGGAGAGATACGCACATACCGCGATTCATCTCTCATAAAAACCTCAACATACCCATGCTTTTTGGCCGCTCTCAGAGCTTTGGTAACGCATTGATATGGGATGTCAGAGAGAGCAATGGCAATCTGCTTGTGCTGGATAGAATCAACGCCATAGAGATATACGAGAAGCTTTTGTTCGTTCGTCATAGTACCACCAAAGTTGTCCGTTCGATTTCGTACCTCATACGAATCGCAGGGCTGAAATTCATATCGTACCGCGTAAAATCAAAAAGAAAGAGTAACATTTCTAGGGAACGAAAATATGACACCTAAAAATGTTACTCTTTTATATCCCTTAAAATGTTACTACCGGACTACGTTAAAGCCAATGGAAGAGGTCGGCTTTTGAGCAAAGAATCACTTCCAAATACGGGTCATATTCGGTCGGAATTGCAGTGTAAAGGAAGCTCATCATATCCCATCCATCACCGTGTTGGAGCACCCTGCAAATGGCATTTGTGATGGCTCCCGTATAGACATTGTTGCTGTCAATCGGGGTCTTTTTCGTGGGTGAAACGCCGCGACAAAACACGAGAAAAAGTTGTTCGGAAGGCAGGTTGATTGGCCCATTTTGAGCGATAAATGCCTTGATAGCAGCCTCCGTGATGTAATCGAATTCGGCATCAAGATAATACTGCCCACCAGCGTCTTTCGCCTTTGCCTTGCGGCTGTACCACTCATGCTGAAAAGGCGGCAAAAAGGAAGAAAACCGGAGCTTGAGAAAGCCGTTTTGAGGGATAGAAACCATACAGAAATCGTTTGGAATTGACGTTGCAATGTTTTTTCGCTGATACGGTGCAGGGGCTTCATCACTCTCAAATGAGACAAGGATTGACCGCTCGGCTTTAAGAATCTCAATCGAGACATCATTACGAATGGAATCCGGCAGCTTTTTCAAGGGAACATCATCCGGAACCGATTTCAAAGCATCCACTGCCTTTTGGAGCTTGCTTTTTACGAACTTTGTCGATGCATTGTATAAAACCGGGGCTTGATATTCGGCTTCAGGGGCATCATCACCGGCGTTACGTTTGACATCGTTTTTGTCGATGCGACGTTTATAATCATTTAATGATGGGAACGCCATTCCAAACATCCTCGTCGTCAATTTGTTCCGTCACATTCAGGTCATAGTTGTCGCTGACCATGCAGAAATAACGAATCCCGCATTCACTCAGAAGCTTTCGATTTGCGCCGGGGGCCAGGATTGCGATACGGGAAGTGACCGGCATCATATCCTCACGAATGCCAAGGCTCCGAATCGTGTCTCCCAAAATAAGCTCGTTACCACGTTCAAATTCGCAGACATAATAGACGCTGCCATCAAAGCAGAAGCTCAAAAGCCAGGGGGTACCGCTGGGAATCGTAAAATTACGACTCTCCGGCAAAAATTCACATGCAACGCGGAAAGCACGGCAGCGCTTGCGGATACTGCTCGTCATCGTGATGTAATCGGCTTTCGCCAACCCTTCTTTGGTAGGATAGCAAGCCGGACGGCGGTTGGAGCCTTTACGGCAGGCGTTGTAAATGATTTCCTGTGCCATGTTTTTGCTGACCTGATATTGACGAGTGAGATACTCGGCCATCAGTTCATTGGGAATAACGGGGATAGCATCCAGCAGTTCGCGGATATCGGAATTGTGAATCTCAGACATACAAATGTCTCCTTTCATTTCTAGCAAAAATAACCAATGTGTTCTTTTGCCGTTTGTGAGCCATAAATTAAACGCATTAGCGTTGTGCTTACGTGAAATTGAATTGTGCCTTTTTATGGATAAAAGAAAAAGAATGACACATTTTGAAAGTGCAAAATGAACACATTTTAACGTGTACATTCACAGCTTTACTCAAAATGTATCATTCTTTATAATAATCAGCGCTCCTTCGCCTTGTTTTGACGTTTCAAATATCACATTTCAACATCAATGACGGTATTTTCCGCCGCCTTCTCTTCTTCTTCCCGCTTTTTCTTTTCCAGAGCCTTGCGGCGTTCGTAGAAGGACTTAGCATCGGTTGTGATTTCCTTGGCTTCATAGTCATCGGCCACAAAATCGACGAACAGTTTTGCGGATGCAGAGCAAACCAGACCTTGACCACGCGGCAGGCTGGATACCGCTTCCATCTCAACGCTGGTCAGCTGAATGGCTTCCTGAAGGGCTTTTGCTTCGGACGGAATCAGGTGCATGATGATTTTGGTATCGGCGTTACCAATAATTGCCTTGCCGTATTTGCCGCCCTTGTATTCGTAGAACTGAGAAATATCCTGAGTCATAGCAAAAGCGGAACCGCCATAAGCACGAATCGTACGGAAGATTTCTACAACGTCTTCAGCTGCCTGCTCGTTAGAGTCAGTGCCAATCAATTTCCAGCATTCGTCAATAAATACGGCTTTGCGCTGTGTACGGTCCTCTTTGATTTTCGTCCAGACAAAGTCCAGAACCACGAACATAGACATGGTAAGCAAAGAGCCTTTCATGCCATTGAAGTCAAATACGATGTACTTGGAGTCAAGGTCCACGTTGGTGTGGTGATTGAAGCAAGCCATAGAACCGTTAATTAGCGGATTCAAGATGTTGCAGACGGTATGCAGTTCAGGGTTTTTTCTCATTTCTTCCTGCAAATCTTCCAGCAGCGGCATCACCTTATAGTTGCCATCTTTATCGTAGATAGAGTTGTTATCACGGGTGATGCCGAACTTTGCGTATGTCGCATACAGGCAGCCGTCAATCAGCTGCTCTTCTTCCTGCGTCATATTGCGAACAACCAGGTGCAGGAACGAAAGAATCGTATGAATCTTTTTGGTCAAGAAGGAGCCGGAAGCCTCATAATCATCCAGCAGTTTTGCGTCCTCATCGTCAGGAGCGCGAATGTCCATGATGTTGATGTTGTTGTCCGAAGAGGGGTCCATGGAGACGAACTGACCATTGACTGCCTTACAACCGCCGCCGTAGTCCTCCAAACCTTTCAGAGGAGAGATGATAAACACCTGCGTGTCCATCTCAGACAAGCGTAGTGCGAACAGCTGTGCGGTGAAAGTCTTGCCGTAACCGGAAGAGCCCAAGATAACGGCGTTTGCGTTTGCATGAGCGCGGGTATCAAACATATCGATGGTGACCAGAGAGTTGTTGACATGGTTTGTCCCGACCATAACGCCGCCCGGGTCCTGCATTTCAAACGAGATGAACGGATAGCAGGATGCAACACCCGAAGTCAGAAGATTGCGATGAGATTTCTTTGCCAGCTCCTTATTGATTTTCGCAAGAGGAAGCAGGCAGGAATCGAAGCATTCTTCCATCATGAAATCCGCACGGCGAATCTTCATGCTCTGACCTTCGATACGCTTTTTCAAAGCATCGAACTTATAATCGAGTTCCTTCTTTGTATCTGCCACGATAGTGATGAGCATTGACAGGTAATAGAACTCTTCGCCGCTGGAAAGGCCGCGCAGCATATATTCACTGGACGAAATTTTTTCCATACGCGCCTGATAGTCAGAGTCAGTATCGTGACTGTCCATGGCGTTTGCACGGCTCAGACGAAGCTGTGTACTGATTTTATTGAAGACAGCTTCACGGGACATGTGCTCAAAGAACATATCGACGTCAATGCCTTCACCAGCATTTACGAACGTAGCCACCCAGCCCGCATAGACACGCTGGCTGAACCCGTTCGAGGGAATGTAAGCGAAAGTATAAAACTTGCCATCAATGACAATGTAATCGTGATGCGTAAAGTCAATCCAGTCCGGAGCAATCAGTTCCGTTGCCTGCAAAGACGTCTTAACGCCATTCTTTTCGGCTTCAAAATAACGGTCAACAATGGGGTCCATATGCTGCTTGAACGTGATGGTCTCGCTTTTTCTACGGTTCAAGAGCTGGTAAAAAAGCTGGTGTAGACCTGCGTCCTCGTTTCCGTCAGGGTTACCAAGTGCAGGAATAAAGATATTACCACACTGTTCCATGTGAGAGCGGACGTTTGCCGCAACGGCATTCAAGTCGGCCACAACCATTTCAAATTTAGAACCATCGTTGCTGATAGTGCGCTGGAATTCTACGACCACAAAGAAGCGACGGGTAATACCAACGGACAAAGCCGTCTTACGAAGCAATCCGATGTATGCCTGCAACATTCGCTTACGACTCGGATTCTTTTCTGCTTTGTAATAGTCCGTCACGGTCGCGATTGAATTCTCGACATCAGCTTTACGAGAAAAGGTTTTGAACTGGATATTGCAGGGCGTTGCTTTGAACGTTTGATAGAAAAGCGAAATAATACGGTTTTGAGTTTCCGCGTCCATATAGGCAAAGTTGATAGGGCGAAATTCCATGATTTTGATATATCGGTGGTCCTTTGTCACAACAATGCCACCGTAAATATCCTCAATAGGGATGATACGCTGTGTGCTTCGAATGATTTGATAGCGCTCATTCTGAGCTTCCAGTTTTTGATTCATCCGCCGCCGCTCTTCTTTGGCGATTTCATCGCGTTCCTTTTTCGTCAGCGGGATTGTACCGATACTCTGTTCCACAACACCGTGGGGGATTTCTCCGACATTTTTGAATCGAAACATAGGCTTCACTCCTCACTATCAAAGATAGAAATGTCATTCAAGGACATATAATCAATATCGCTGTTGTTCTGTGTGGTTTGCGGCTGCTTTTGCGAGCCCATCGTCTTTCCAAAGGTTTTAACGTTCTGATGTCTTTCCTCTGTGCGGCTGACCGTGGTGTCATCGAAAAGGTCTACATCATCCAAGCTGACATTGTCATCGCTGTTCACGACTTGTCCCCTGCCCTGCTTTGCGGGCTGTGCAGCCTGAGTATCCTGGATATCAACCGACAAGTCATCTAAGTCCTCATCGACGTCAAGTACTTCCGTTTCATCGTCAAAGACTACATCATCAATCTGCGGGGCTTGGATATCGGTATCAGTGCCGTCCTCAAACAGCTCTGTATCCGCATCTGCTTCCACATTCGCTTCTACTTCATCGGTGTCGATACTTTCTTCACTGTCAAAGATATCGACATCATCCTGAACCGCATTATTGCTCGGCCCTACAGTGACGGGCTTGAGCTCTACAGCCTGAGGATTCAGTTCAGCGTTATTCTCTTCCGGTTTGTCATTTTCTTGCTCATTGTCGGGGTCCATGAACTTCTCGTAATACTGTGCGGTCTTAACACGCTCGGCTTTATCCAGACGCTTCTTGATGGCTTCGTTAATAATGCGTTCGCGCTCTGCTTCTTTTGCCTTCTTCTCAGCCTCTTCCTGTTCACGCTTACGCTTGATTTCTTCTCTGGCAGCCTTGCGTTCAGAACGGGGCAAAGAGTTAATGTATTCCTTCTCTTCTTTCGCACGCTGTTTTGCTTCAGCACGGAGTTCTGCTTTAGATTTGAGGGCATCCGGTTTTTCCAGGAATCCATAGTCATCATCGTAGAAGACCTTGAGCTCTTCATCTGTAATATCGGAACTGATAGGACCGTTCTCTTCACCAAGGACTTTTCCCTTTACAGTGCCAAGCATTTGCTTGAGCTTGTCTTTCGGAAGCATCCGCCCGTCATGAATCAGATATTCCGGGTCAAGTTCGGTTTTGATACGAGGATTGTATTTTGAGATTCTGCGACTTTGCCGGAAACGGATAACACGTTGAATAAACTCAAACAAGCTATCGCCGCCAACACCATGAGCCGCACCAAGGAAAGCAGCAGCACAGAGTATTGCGCAATAGGCCACGGTACTTTGTACATCCCATCCCAAATCATGCCATCCATAAATGAAAATTCCCAAGAACGGTAGTGCCAGGATGATACCTTCAACGAAGTTTCGAGTTTTGAATTGTCCGTTCAACACATACCCGGTATCAAACGAGTTTTTGGGGATTTGATAAATATTTGGCTTCTGCTCTTCTTTACTCATGCTTCTTCCCCCTTTTGCCGAGCCAATACAAGCATTGCGGCGCAGCAATTACGATATAGCTGCATCAGCATATTCTGGTCTTCCTTTTCTTTTCTGGACAATAATCCAACAGCGCTGATGTTTGCTACTGCACCGTTTTTATAGACATCCATTGAAAGCAAAACCGGCTCGCTTTTCATTGCCTGCATCTGACTGCACATATCAGATAAATCACTTTCAAAGAACGCAGAGACCGTCAGTTTGACGCATGGTCCATTTATACTGCATGTAACAAAAATTTCTGTGTCATTTATTGTCGTATGAAACATTCCCGACCGCATATTCGCACACCTACTCACAAAAAATCACCTCGTCACCACTTAATAAATTCATTTTCAACAAGAGTCATCATTGGCCTGCAATTTTTGCAGTTGCTCACCACGCGCCGCGAGAAGGCTGATGACAATGCGCGGTATCCGGCCACTCGCCAGAAAAAGTAAGTGGCCGGGTTTCAGTTACGCCTTATGGCAAGCGCCCCAAACGTAGTTGCGCTTATCGTCGTAACCGTAGACAAGCAGCGTCACGCGGTCGCCGCGAGTCAGCAGTTCATCGGAAGCGGTACGAGCAACGCGAGCCTGAATGTTGCCGACATCCACAATCAGGCGATAGTAGTTGTCCTGAACGGAAGTCACGGTAGCACCGTAAGCGCCGTTGCGAGCCAGGCTGTGGATGTTCATTGCGGGATTAGCGCGGCGTTCCAGGATAGCGCGGTTCATGCGCATGCTGACAGTGCCATTTTCGTTATCCACGTTCAGGTCTTCGATAACCACGGGAATGCCTTCACCGACATGGAACTTCTTGGATACATCGTCGATATATTCGTAAGCAGACAGAGCACCAGCACCGATGCTGGTCTCAACGCCCAGAGCTTCAGCGATGACGTAATCCGGACCACTAGACAGAATAGAAGCGATAGCGCGGGAGCCGTTCTGAACATCCGCATTACGGCCAAAGAAGTGACGGTTGCGCTGGAGCTGCATAGCGTCCTGACGAGAGCCAGCGAATACGACCTCTCCATCCTCAGACTTGGCTTCCATGTACGGGCAGAAGTTGATGATAGCGCCATTCATCAGCTTTGCCTTACGCAGATAACGGCGCTGCCGGGTAGTCGCATCGTTCTCCTCAATGCCCTTCATCAGACTGAAGTAGAAGAAGTCCTCTGCCGGAATCATGACGCGCAGTGTGCCACGGCTCACTTCAACGACAGCGCTGCCATTCTGAACCGGGCGAACGCCAAAGACCTTGCCCTGCAGGAAGCGTCGAGGACCATGCTTGTTGTCAGCAACGCAGCGGCGCATCTCAGCCAGGTCACGAGCGCGGCGGTCTTCGGGCATATCGACATGCAGCATATCGTTGCCGTCATCAATGAAAGCACCAATCGCCAAGTCATCATCATTGAAGCGGCGAGTCGCACGAGGAACCTCATTGACTTCTTCGTCAACGCCCTCATCGGCGGGAGCTGCTTCGGTAGCCTCTTTCGCTTCCTGCGGTTCAGATACCGGCGCGGCGTTTACATTTTCTTCAGGTGCAGCAGCGACAGCAGCTTCATTGGTTTCAACGGCAGTGGGATTCAGCATTTCATTTTCGTTCATGGTATTTGTCTCCTTTGTATTAAAAAAGAAATATGAGATTATCGACATTTGTCGCTGCCCGGTAGCAGGATTCGGGCACTGTCCACCACACGCCGCGCGGAGGCTGTCGATTTGTGTGGTTCCTGACCCGCATGGAGCGAATCAGGGAAAAAGAAAAACCCCGGTCACACAATCAGTAACCAGGGGTTAAGGAACAAACTATTTATTTTTTGAATGCGTTTTTCTTTTTGGGAGCAGGTTCATCCGTAGCCAGCAAATCTTTCTTGGACAAACGCGGTTTCATGCGCTCTTCGGAACGCTTCTGCGTAATATCTGTATTGATTTCTTTCTGGCGCTGGATATCACCGAACGACGATTCACGGGATTCAATTGCGTCGTGTTTCCGGGCATTGGGATAAAGGTTTGCGGTTTTCGGAAGTTCTGCCCATTTGGTGGGGACAAAATGCGGGTCATTGAACAGAGGATGATGAATAAATCCGAAGCGCTTGGCTTCCAACATGTTCTGGCCATTCGTCATAATCAAAATCTGTTCCTTGTCCAAATGCTGAACTTCATCAGGGTTCACAAGATTGCGTTTGCCGTCGCCTTCACTGAGCGAATACCCTTGCATCACGCCGCGATTTCCGGCAGAGGAAGCACGAGTATCGCTGACGCTCTTGGCGCGAATCGTAACAATGCCGCTCTTATCGGAAATATATTCGGCTGTATACTTATCATTACAGCCCAGAACCAGCATCGTATTGCAGCAGCCGATGATAGTTTCGGCGTTTTCCTCGCCGTACAACTGAGTCAACTGCGGCAAACTCTGCAAAATGAGGGAAACTGCAATCTTACGAGAGCGTGCAGTAGCAATCGTCTTTTCAAAGTTCGGCCAGACGCCAGTGTTTGCCAACTCGTCCGCAACAACGTTGACCGGGATGCGTCCTTCACCACCAACTGCATCGAAAGCTTCTTTCAGGTCTTTGAACAGGAAGCTCAAAAGCAGAGAGGAAAGCAGCTGCATAGAAGCGTTATCATCGGAAATGATAAGGAACAATGCGGTTTTTTCCGCGCCAAGATTTGCCAGGCGAATGTCATCGTTACTGATAACGCGGCGAACCTTGTAGGTCATGAACAGCTGGAGTCGAGTATTCAAGCCGCCAACAATGTTGGGCTGTACGCGCTCACCCATACCCTTAAACACTGCCCATGCAGATGCGGCCGGATGGCTCAGCGGTACATACTTGAAGTTTGCTTCCCACTTATCAAGGTCGTTGTGAAGCAGAGCGTCATAGATATCAGAGATGTTACAGGTCGGAGCATCTTCTTCCCATTCAGAAAGCTTCCTGTCCCCTTCCTCATCACCGTAGAACGAATGAGCAAGGTATTCGACAACCCGGCGTCTATCCACCATTGCGGATTCCGGATTCTTTACAATCTCAATCAGAGATTGCTCATCTTCCTGAGTGATATACGGCAGCTGAGTCAAAAGCTCTTTTGCACGGCGCTCATAAATCTCAATCAAGCTCTTTTCACGGATATACGCACAATAGGAAACAGCAACGCGGAACAAGTTTTCTTCCGAGCTTTCCCAGAACGGGTCACCCTTACTGTTTGCACCGCCTCCCGTGTTAGCAATAACGGTCTTACAAAAGGTAATCACACGCTGGTCATCAATGTTACCAGTAATCGGGTCATAGATTTCTTGAACACAATCCCACGCATTAGAAAGGTCCAGATTGATAAGGTTAAAGACCTTGACCTTATAGCCACGGGACTCCAAAAGTTTACGCATATCGTTGTGGATTTCGCCTTTCGGGTCAGTGACCACAACTGATTCACCGCGTACAATAGACTGAAATACAGCCGTTCTGACATAGCCGAAAGACTTGCCGGAGCCCGGAGGTCCGATAAGGATAAGGTTTCGGTTGCCGGTAGGTTCAAAAGGAAGCGCGATGACTTCCTCACCGTCTTGCGTGAACTGTCCAAGAATCGTACCCGTTACGTTTTCGACAGGACCAACCTCATAGACTTTTTTGGCTTCCGTTTCATTCATCCAACGAGCTGTGCCGTATGTGCCCGCCATAGACGTTGCAACGCCACGGTCGTCCACTTCTTTGGTCGCGTTGAGGTCTGTGTTATTGACTGAAACCCGGATAATAACGAATGTAATGGCGCACGCAAAGACAAGCGCCGTCACAATACCGTAACCGGTCGTCAGGGCAAGCACAAAGCCCCGCAAAACCCCCGCATCCCATTCCCCGACAAAGACTTTTGCAATACATCCTGCCGGGAAAAGACTGATAAGAAAGGAAAAGCAGAACAAAAGTACGAGCTTTTCACCCTTTGACAGCATCAAAATTTTCGTTTTGAATTCGTTCCATTTGGTCACTGGTTGTCCACCTCACTGTCAGTGTTTTCGGTTTCTTCTTCGCTGTCGGAAGTATCCAAGTCCTCAACTTTTCCTTCTGTAACGGTCGTATCTACTTCCTGTAGAATAAAATTATCAGGGTTTGTATCGTCAAGAGAATCCGTTACAATCTTCAAAATATTGTCGTTGTACCAGAATTCCCAGCCGAAGATTCTCGAAACATCCTCAATCGGCATTGTAAATGTATTGTCTTGCGCCAATGCCATCGTATCGGTCCAGGCATCCGATGTATTGCGCGACGTGTATTTGAAAGTTTTCTTATCGCCATGAATTTCAAAATATTCACTTGCTTTGGTCAAAGCTCTTGCGGATGGAACATATTCCCAATGCCCATAAGTGATGGGCACATAGAGAAGACCCGCGTCCTCTGCATATTGCGTATTGCTGTCGTAAGCCTCGGCCAATGCTCGAACCGAAACGCACAGGCGGCCATCGCTGTTGATGGAGAAGTGCATGCCCGGAACCAAAGAGCCGTTCAAGATAACGCATTTCGTGGGAGCGGTCTTTTCGCCTTTCAGGATAGCCTGACCATCTTCTCGATTCTTGATTGCCTGGTCGTATTCTTCCTGAGAATTGAAGATGTAAAGCCGCTCGCAAGAACCTTCTTTTCGAAGCTGTGAGAAATCTGTCGGATAATCGATGGCAAGCGAATCCTTGTCAAGCTCATAGACTTCCTCGCCGGAAACAATGCACTTCAAGTATTCATCGTCAACGCTATAGCCATTCGAGTCGTCATATGCGGTCGTGCTCACTCTATCGACGACAAAGTTCCCATCAGCATCAAAATGTCCGGATTCCGAAACGATATCCTTCTCGTCAACTCCCAAAACCGTGTCATCAGATTCTTCACTTGATGCGGAATCATCGGAGGAAGTCTCCGTCCCATCTACAGTCTCATCTCCCAAAGTTTCATCATCAAGCACGGGGGGTTCCTCCGGCTCCATATGTTCCGGGTTTGGACGTAGATACACGGTATGGCCGCTGAAAATCTCAAGGCCGTTTCCGTTATCATCCGTATACGGAATCAAGCCCATGCTTTCTATCACCTGAGCCTTCTCCTTATATAAAGGAGAGCCATCGCCCATTTTCACTTCCTTGTATCCGTTGCAATCGAGGTTGTTCGGGTTTTTGACATTAAGCTTGGTTAGAACGATTTCACCGTCTTTCATTTGGGTGCCGCCTGATGTATCCACTTCACCGCCAATATCGGGATTCGAAGACGGTTCAGGCGTGCTTTGAATGGACGGGGTCGGTGCAGTGGAACTGGTAGCATTTGTGCTGCCGTTTCCGCTGTTGCCTTTACAAGCAGTCAGACAGCAAAGGCAAGCGCCCAAAATGGCGGCGCTTTTCATAAAGTTGTCCATAATAAAAGCGGCCCCACTTTTATCTCAGGTGGGGCCTTACTCCTTTCTTTGGTTAGTTGCTCATTTCAATTTCAGGGTCTTTTTGGGTTTCGCCGTAATAAAGTTCAAGGTGCAAGTGTTCACCCGTTCCACCATGACTACTAAGACAATAGCCACTGTAGCCGGTAGTAGCGATTTTTGCGCCAGCAGAAATTGTATCATCAACATTGTACGAAAGGCCCGGGCTCAAATGCTGATACAGAATGAAAACGCCATTCTTTTCGCCCGGAACTACGCCACCGCGTTCCCCGTAATAAATCATCAGCATGTTACCGCGTTGACCATTCCCTTTTGTAACAAGCACACCGTTTGAATAACCATCCTGTTTACCAACAATGATACCCTTAAACGGCGCACTCATTGGATATATCGAATGAGGGGGAACAATATCAGTGCCATTGTGCTTCGTATCGCCACGAGGCGATTGCCAGCTGGAAGTTACCTTAGCCTTCCAGCCGCTCCACGGTCCAGGAAGAAGGCCCGAAGCCGGGCACTCAAACAGTTCGTCGGAATGGGTGGCGTAGAACTGTTCAATCATTTGTTTGATAGAACCGCTGATGACTGTGCCAGTACCAGCGCCACCAGTGCTATCACCAGCCCCGATATCCAACGAAGAATCCCCTTCGAAATCTGCTTCAGCGGCATTATACAGCTGCCGCATTGTCGCAGCTTCTTCATCAAAAAGGTCGGCTTCGGAAGTATCACTCTCAACCGTGTCCTCATCTTGCGGAACATTGTAGTATTCCATAATTTTCTTCTTAGCTGCTTCCGAGGGGGAAACTTTGTAGGTACATGTGATGGTTGCGGTCTTTACTACTTCACTTACGCGCTCCATCACGATTGTTCCATCTTCATCAAAAACCGGATTTCCGTCTTCATCCATTTTAGGCTCCATTTTGGTGACGGTCTTTTTGCCATAAGTTGTAGTTGTTGTGGCTTCCGTTTTCCAGACTTTGTCTCCGACAAGCTCTTGGGCTGCTTTCACCATCTTAGGGACCCGGAAATGGAGCCCATCCTCCGTACGTGCCGCATAACTATCTCCGGCCATAATGTAGAATGTCCAGTTAAGATAATTTTTACCATCGTACAAGTCTTTGTGAATGGTGTAAGAAATATTATCCATCGTAACGCCATTCGCAATAGCAGCGTCTTTGGCTTTATCAACCTCTTCCTGGGCTTTTGACCTCATGTCTTCCGAATATTTGTCGTACGCATCTCTGAAGTAATTATTCAGAACCGCAACAATAACATTTGATGTTCCCATGTAGGATTGGAAAATTTCATCCGAAGCAATCGCAATATCATCCTGATACGCTTGCGATGCATCGCCTTTTTCCCCTGTTGTAATCCAGGTCAAAAAGTCATCAATGCCATTGGATAGCTGAGCCTTGAAATCCTCCCATTCAAGTACAACTTCATCAACCGATTCTCCTAAAGCACTCATTGTCGTTTCTGCAATTGTGCCTGGAATTTGAGTAATAAACATAAATCCAAAAAGCAGCAAAAGAACCGGAATAAGCGCAATAACAATAACTACTGCGATAACTTTAATCAGTGTCTCTGGATGCGAAACCATGGTGGCAGCAGCACCGGCAAAATCGCCTGCTGCTGCTTGTCCCGCCGCTTTACCAATGACCTTAGCATCCTTAACGCCTTGTTTTACAGCATGTACTGTTGAGGAAACTGCTTTAGCTCCCTGTTTTGCGTCATTGACCGCTTCATCGGTTAAATTACTCAATTTACACCACTCCTTCCTTAATCAAGCCAGTCTCAGCTGTGTAGAAGATTCTGCACATTTCCATCTCACACCCCGTGGAGGTGCTGGCTTTTTCGTGAGACACCCGGCTTTCTTTCGAAAGTCGGGAAAAGGGTATCGTCCAAGAATTACTTGGACGGCTTATCCTTTTTGTTTTTCGAACCGTTGCGATTCTTATTCCCTTGCATCATTTGCTGGAACCTGTTGTTCCGCTCATTTCGAAAGTTGCTTTCACGGAACGATTTTCCTTCATAAGCGTTTTTCTGCTGAGGCTGGGAATTAGAACGAGCAGCAGATTGGGTTCTATCCTGACTGGAGTTTCGATTACGCCGTTTGTAAGACTCATCCGTGTCAGGTCCAACACTCTCGTAGTCATCCACCTTGCCAAGCTGGCGGGCAATGCTTTCAAACGTTTCGGGCTCATACCGGCGGGTCTGCTTGTTGTACTTAGCACTCCGTTCGATATTCATCACATCCGGGGTCTCAGGAACGTTGCCATCAGCATCGAGCTTTTGCATGATACGCCACTGTGTAATGCCCGTATCGGGGTCTACACTAACGCGGGTGACCTGAATACGGCCAATGCCATCACTCTCAACAAAGCCATTCGTATCATTGAATGCTTTGATAGACAAATGACTCAAGGGCCTGATTTCAGGTCCATTAGAAGCTCCAGATGTATTGGGTTCGGCACTGGATACACCGGCATTATCGCTGAATGTACCGGCTTCGGTAAAGGAATTACTGCGAGATGTATCAGCATAGAACTGAGTTCCATCCACAGGAGGTTTTTCGGCAGGCTGTTTACGAGCTGCGGAGCCATCGGCATCACCAGAGTCACCAGTATCTTCGCCAACACCGCCATGATTGAAGTTTTGTGCGGCAGGGGCGGGATTATCTTCCGCTCTGGATGCTTCTGCCGTCGCCTTGGAAGTTGCCTTTGCAGGAGCAGTATTTTCAGTAACAGAGGCGGCTGGCGCGGTCTGACCAGCAGAGCCATCATTGTCGGAGCCAGCACTTTCGGAGCTCACTGCATCACCACCTTGAATTTCAGGCGCAGGTGTGGAAGGTGCGCTTACGGTAGTACCGCCGTTATCGTCGGACGAACTGCCATCGTTGTGAGAATTATTGCCAACATTCTGATGCTGAACTGTGGGAGCAGTAGCATCGTCATTGGAAGTTTCCTCTCCGCTGCCCGAAGAAGCATCGGAGCCGGGATTCTCGTCGTGAGAGCTACCGTTGCTGCCGCCAAACGAGGCAGAGCCGACATCGTTATCGTCGAAATCATCGCCATCACCGTCAGCAGAAGGTGCCGCATGACCAGCAACAGCACCAACGTTGGAAGAGCTTTCTCCCTTTGCAGGGGGTTCACCGATACCAGAATCATCTTCATCGGCGGGAGCCTTTACGCCTTGGGCAGTGGGTGCAGTTTCTTCATCGGAGCTGTAATTGTCGCCACCGCCATTACCTCCAGCGAAGCCCGTATTGCCTTCACCGGAAACATCATCGCTGTCAGTGCAGTGTGCAGAGGGTGCAGCAACATCATTGGAAGCGCCGCCAGCGTCAGCAGGAGGTTCAGCATAGTCAGGGCCAGCATTGCCTGCCGCTTCGTCATCAGTATCGACCGTTCTATCAGCGTAACTTGCAGGTGCCTGAGTTTCCACTGTAGCAGAGTCACCATCCATGGGCGAAGCATCCACATCAGCAGAGCCAACATCCTCAGTGCCGCCGACATAGCCAGAAGATGTATCCGAATCATCGGATTCTCCGACAGCCGGTTCATTGTCCGTATGTTGTACAACAGGCGCAGCACTGCCGCCAGAAGCGTTATCTGCGTTAGCAGGAGGTTCAGCGTAATCGACAGAAGCGTCATCAGACACATTGTCATTTGTAGCAGCATTGTCAGCCTGACTAGCGGGTGTATGAGTCTGAACCGCAGCAGAGCTGTCATTCGCGAACTGAGTCTCGGAATCAGTAGACCCAGCGTTTTCATTGACGACGCCGATGTCGGAAGGCGTATTCGAGCCGCCGAATTCCGCATCAGCAGAACCGTAACTCGTAGTCTGCTCTGCAGGACCAGCAAATTCTTCGCTGGGAGCACTACCAGTGGGAGACTCAACGGAAACGGTAGAATCATTTGCTGCGAAATCGCTGCTGTCGGGGCTTACCGGTGTAGTTGTAGGTGCAGGGCCTTCTTCGGTGACGGTCTTGTCGGTAGCAGACTGCATCGCAGACCCAACGGAGCTTTCACTGAAAGTACCAGTGCCATCCACAACAGTCTCGGTTTGAGCCGCGCTGCTATTGGTAACGCTGTCTTCACCAGCAGACTGAGTAACGGTAGAAGTTACGCTGCTGTCAGCAGAGGTTTCCATTTCGACATGTCCAGAAGGAGCTGCATCCTTAGTCTGAGGTACATTACCACCCTGAGCGGGAGAAGCAATAACGACTGTATTACCTTCTCCAGCCGCGCCGTTGCCACCAGCAGAGATTTCGCTCTCGCTCTGAGGCTCAGAACCCGGAGCTGGTTTAGCGGATACATTCTGTGCCTGAGTGCCAGGAGCGACAGCAGTTTCACTGCCAGAAGTGGTAGGTTCAGTGGGCAATGTACCAGCATTGCTGAGTACAGGTGCGGTTGCCTTCGTTGCTGTAGTACCGGCAGTGCCAGCAGGAGCAGTATTGTTTTCACCAACAGTATTGACATTTGCAGACGGGACATTGCCCTGACCCTTTGCTGTAGGTGCAGTTTCAGGCGTGGG